>Ga0256405_10000783_pt1 | contig 98143 bp, 88 predicted proteins | sample RumenRJG_02DNA_FD_189096 | JGI IMG/M metagenome (GOLD analysis project Ga0256405, IMG submission 189096) | Bovine rumen microbial communities from Lethbridge, Alberta, Canada - RJG_02 | ecosystem: Host-associated > Mammals > Digestive system > Stomach > Rumen | place: Canada: Alberta...
ATTCTGCATATCTTTTCTTAGCTAATGATCTCTTAACGCTGAACAAGCGACAGCTTCTTTGCTATCGCTTGTTCCATTCTTCTTTTCTGTTTTAATTCGGATTTACCCCAACTATTGACAAAGAGCCCATAAAAATAATCCGATGCATCAAAAGGCTCTGTGCCCCAATCGTCCGGCCATGAAGTCAGCCTTCCTTCCGGATACAGGATCTTGGTTTCGGTAAGCTCTGCTGTTGTATTCAGACATACAGGTGGTGCTGTCAGATATCTTTTAAATGCAGGGTCGTAGGTGTTGTCGTTCCCGGAAAAAAGACGATCTGCTGCTTCATTTAGTCTGCTGTAATACTCCTCCTGTAATTCGTCTGCACCCTGACGCAGTTCTTCGTCCATAACCATGTAAACTTCAAAAGGATCAGACATCTTCATATCTTCGTATAAATTATTGTTTCTCGTTGTTGTATACGCAACCCTGCCCCATGCGCCGGACCGCTCTACTTCCTTGATATTTTTGATCATGATATAATCGCCGATGTCAGCATAGGCATACTGATCATCAGCTGTTTCCTGACCAAGCTCCGGATATGCCGGTTCACACAAATCTGCATAACGGTTCGTTTTATCCTTCAGAATATGCTTTTTCAAAAACATGTATATCGTATCCGACGGCACATTGCCTGTTCCGGAAAACTCGAAATCCATCTGATACATAAACTGGTGTCCTTTTGGAAACCCTGTTGCGTCCCAGACATATCCTTCTTCCGGATGCTCTGCGTTTTTCGGATATTCTCTGGAAACGATCTTAGCAAGACAGTTTTCTCCGAAGCCGTCCAGCGCTTCTATTGCGTTGACATGATACCCCGACACCGCTGCGGCGGTAAAGCATGAGCACAAAATAGACAATGCAGTTAATAAGGATAACAACTTATTATACCTTTTCCTTGTTATTGTCATATCACAACATCTCCTTTATTGTACTTTGTAATTGCACGCAATACGCATTAGTCGCACAATAATACTATGCATATTTACCCACAATAGGATACTATTGTTAAGATTATACTATATCGTTCACGAATAATCAATTCTTTTCGGCGTTCTACCCTTATTCTGAATGTTAGAAATCTTTTGTCACAAATTGGGCATTTTGACGATGCTATGTAATTACAAAATATTTGGATCAGTATTCATAATACTCTCTACAAATAAAGTTCGATAACGCAAGTATTCTCTGAGAGCGGCATTCCTTTACAATGGTTTGTTCAGCAAGCTGAATCTGCTTATCTGAATCCCTTTATTCATAACAATGATTAGTCCGAAAAAAAGCTTCTGTTTTCTGTCGTATGATAATTATTTCAGCATCATCATTAATTATTTGGGTAACAAATCGAACCTACAAATATAAATAAAACAGAGCATATTTGCACCAAATCCGTTAAAATCGAATTGACAAGAAATCATTAACGGATAGACCAATATGCTCTGCACCTATTTTCAAAAGAAATCAACGAATTGCAAGACTTAATCCTCGAAAGAAATAGAATCAAATGTAAAAGAAATACATGTAGGTACATTCAATAGAAATACAGACAAGGAAAAATATCAATATAACATACCGATCCTGTTGACAAGATGGTATTGGACATTATGATCAAACGCTATAAAGACTACATAACATTTTTCTTTTTGAGATCTGATATGTCAGAGAGAAACAAAGAACAAGCGATAGTTTCTCTGCTATCGCTTGTTCTATTCTTCTTTTCTGTTTTATTCAGGTTTACCCCAACTATTGACAAAGAGCCTTAAAACTCCGTCTTGATACTGCGCAGGAACAGGTCAGACAACCCTCTTTTAGCAGTAACTTCTCCGCTGATAACACTGTTAACTGTGGTGCAGATGGGTAAATCAACATGATATTTTTTACCAAGGAATACAAGTGCCTTAGTTGTATCTACACCTTCTGCAAGCAGATCAAACTTTTCGCCCTTTACGAGCATTTCACCAAAACGCCTGTTATGACTATGTTGCGAGAACAGTGTCGCTTCATAATCTCCTAAATGGCACAAACCATAAGCAGAAAGTTCATTTCCCCCCATTGCCTTGATCAATCTGGCAATTTCTCTGGTTCCTCTGGACATCAATGCCCCTTTCAAGGATGACAAATTAAGACCGTCTAACATTCCCGCTGCAATTCCAATGGTGTTTTTGGCAGCCGCTCCTATTTCTGTACCAATCAGATCATTACCAACATAAAACCGGATCAGGTCACTGGAAAATTCACGAATCAAATAATACCGCAGATCTTCATGACGGGAATCAATGACCATACAGTTTGGAATCCCCTGACTAAAATCCTGCGGGTGACCGGGACCTACCCAAACAGCAACCTGTGTATCTTCCGGAACAAATTCTTCAACGATTTCGGTCAGGCGCTTTCCTGTATTAACTTCAATTCCTTTCATACACAAAACAATCTTTTTATTCTGCAGCGAATAAGATTGCAGACGGGGTAAAAAAGATCTGAGTGCCTGTGCGCTGATGGAAATAATCAGAATATCCGAACTGCTGACCGCCTGTTCCAGATTATCTGTAATCCGGATACTATCCCGAAAACTAAGCATATTATTTTTTCTGGTATCTCGCAGTTCGATAAACTGTGGTGCATCACTCAATCCCCAGATTGTAACGTGATGTCCTATCTTATCAAGATACCATCCGATAAAAGCGCCCCATCTGCCGCATCCTAAAAGAGTAATGTTCATAGCTATGTCCCCCGTCAATCGTCATTCTGTTTGTTGCCCATCTTCAGTGACTTCCTCTTCCGTGTCAGGAATCTCTTCTGTCACAATCTTATCCCCTGTCAGAAACTCTATGGAACGCTCTATCGCATTTTTAGAATTTCCCCAGGAAAGATTCGCGCTGCGATAATCAAACATTTTACAAAAATGACTGACATCATTTTTCAGCTCGATCAAATAGCCGCCGGTCAATCGAGAGGTTTCTTCATAAAACGCCTGAAGACTTTTGCCTAATCCTTTTTGATCCACATTTAACAATAAATAAAAATGTTCCAGACAAATATACGGCTGTTCAGCATATAAATCACGAAACTCAGGCTCACTGATCCACATGGCGTGAACAATTCTGACCATATTTTCCATGTTCTCTTTAATATCTCTACAGATAAAACAATCCTTCAACAGCGCTTCCAATGAAGCCATTTTTTTCTTGTCCGGCTTTCCGGCTGGCTTTTGAGGAACCATTGTTTCTGAAATCTGCTGCAGGTGACTTTCCAGAATTAGCGCATTGGACAATCTTTTCCCCTGCTGTACCATCATCGAAAAATGCCTGTAACAAAAGCCTTGTTCGTTAGTTTTGATGCGAACGTTCGGTTCCATCATGGCCGATCCGGTAACATATTCTGCCTTTCTGAGTTCCAGCATATCCCTCATACGACACATCGGACAGCCTTCTTTTGGCATGAATACATCATTTATGGGTATACTGCAAATGTTTTCTTTCACACTGTTCACTGCCTTTCCTGAAAAAATATGTAGAAATAATGGTTTACACCTTTGATTCTTCATATATTTATGGTATAATGGTTATATCATCACCAGGAGGTATCTATCTATGGATCTTGAATTTTATATTCTGAATTACATTCAATCTCATTTTCGTTCCGGTTTTCTGGACACACTGGCGCCCTTTGTTTCCTTTTTAGGAAAACTTTCTCTCATCTGGGTCGTTATAGCAGTTGCCTGCCTCTTTTTCAAAAAATCCAGATCTTTAGGAAGAAGCCTGACTTGTGATTTGCTGTTTAATTTAATTGCCGGCAATCTGATCATTAAACCAATCGTTCATAGAGTACGTCCTTGTGTTCTGAATGATACGATTGATATGCTGGTCAACATACCTTTTGACAGTTCGTTTCCTTCCGGTCATACTCTGTTCGCCTTTGGAGCTGCCACCATTATTTTCATTTATAATAAATGGTTAGGAATCGCTGCCTATCTTTTCGCTATTCTGATGGGTTTTTCCAGATTGTATCTGTATGTGCATTTTCCGTCAGATGTTCTGTTCGGCGCTCTTTTCGGAATCATCTTTGCAATTGTTGCCTATCGTATTGAAAATATGCTGTTTGAAAAGAATCAACCGATCTTTCGCTTGAAAAAACATCAGCCACAGGCATAAACCTGATTGGTTATTGCTGCAAACTGCTCCATTGTCAACTGCTCTGCCCTTGCAGAAATCGGAATAGCTGCAGACTCAAGCAATTTATTAACAGTTGATTTGGGAATTGACAATCCGGCACTCAAAGAATTTGAGATAGTCTTTCTTCTTTGCAAAAAAGCAGCTTTCACCACTTTGAAAAACAATGCTTCGTCAGCCGCCTTTACAGGCGGCTTTTTTAATACATTTAATCGAATCACAGCAGAATCGACTTTTGGAGCAGGAATAAAGCTTCCCGCTGAAACTTTGAACAGCAATTCCGGATCAGAATAATAATGAACCGCTGCACTGATTGCGCCTGACGCCCTCGTGCCGGGTACGGCACATATTCTGTCGGCAGCCTCCTTTTGAACCATTACAGTAATGGCTTTAACAGGCAAACGTTCCTCTAACAAACGCATCAATATCGGTGACGTGATGTAATACGGAAGATTGGCACATATAACAACTTCTTTATCCGGAAACTCCTCTTTAATAAGCTGCACAAAATCCAACTTCATGGCATCGTCATTAACAACAGTAATATTATTGTGGTCAGATAATGTCTCCTTCAGAACAGGCAACAAACGCTTATCAAGTTCTACAGCAACAACTTTACAGGAACGTTTCGCCAGTTCATTTGTCAGAACACCGGCACCGGGTCCGATTTCGATAACACCTGTAGAGCCGTCAGCCCCGCATAATTCCGCCATTTTAGGACATACAGTGGGATTGATCAAAAAATTTTGTCCCAGCGCTTTGGAAAACGTAAAGCCGTGCTTACTCAAAATATCTTTAACATAACGAATATCAGTCAGGTTATCCATAGTCTATTCCTTTTATCATCTTATTTTTTTGTCCATGTTTTTGGATAGAAAGCCAAAACAATAGGATAGATTTCCAGTCTGCCGAACAACATTGCGAAAGTCAATACCAGTTTTGAAAACCAAGAATAACCGGCAAATCCTTCCATCGGTCCGACAAGACCCAGTCCCGGTCCGACATTATTACAGCAGGTTACGGATGCAGTCAAATTGGATTGTAAATCAAAGGAAGGTTCAAATGACAGTATGAAAAACGTTGCTGCAATCAGTACAATATACAACGCAAAATAAGTTGTAACGCCATGCATTGTTGAAGTATCCAGATTCTTTCCCTCATATTTGACAGCCGCCACAGATCGTGGGTGCAACAGATGACGTATATCCTTTCTGATAGCCTTCAGCATGATAATCACTCTGGACAATTTCAATCCGCCGGCTGTAGATCCTGCACAGCCTCCAAGGAACATGAGGATAAAGATAACGCCCTTGGCAAGATCAGGCCATAGATTGAAGTCTGCTGTTGAGAAACCTGCCGTAGAAACAATTGACGCCACCTGAAAAAATGAATGGCGAATAGAATCTGAAAAATTATTATAAAGAGGATATATGCTATAAGTAATGATAGAGGCTGATACAATAATAATACCGAAGTAAAACCATAATTCCCGGTTTGTAAATACGGGTTTGAATTTTCGAAGCAATAACAAATAGAATAAATTAAAGTTAATTCCAAAGAGAATCATAAAAATAGTAATAACCCATTGTAAATAGGGATTATAACTTGCAACTGAATCAGCTTTAATGCCAAATCCCCCCGTACCTGCTGTTCCCAAGGCATGTACGGCACTGTCAAACAAAGGCATTTGTCCGGCTAACAGAAGAACAAATTCCAATGCGGTCAAACCAAGATAAATAATATATAAAATCCTTGCTGTTTCCTTTATTTTCGGAACAATTTTCCCGATAACCGGGCCTGCCATTTCGGCACGCATAATATGTATGGCTCTTCCGGAATCTGAAGGAATTATTGCCATAATCAGCACCAAAACACCCATACCGCCTAACCAGTGCGTAAAACTTCTCCAGAACAACATTCCGTGGCTCATACTTTCTACATCACAGACAATTGATGCTCCGGTTGTCGTAAACCCGCTGACGGTTTCAAAAAAAGCGTCAAAAAAATTGGGAATTTCTCTGCTGAGAATAAAGGGTACACAGCCGATCAGTGACAATATAATCCACGCAAACGTAACGATGATAAATCCCTCTCTGGCATAAATCACCTTACTGTGCGGCTTAAATAACAGTTTCATCAATGCGCCAGTAATGGCAGCAATCAATATCGTAACAGAAAAAGAATTGACACCATTCATCTCCTGATAGATTAATGCAACCAACAGAGGAAGCATCAATAACACAGCTTCCAGAAGAATAATATTGCCAACCATGTAAAAAATCATTCTACGATTCATTACTTCTAAAACCTTTCTTTACTTTATGATATCACTGAGATCATTAAGATGCTCATTCTTGGTTAAAACGATCACCTTATCCTCAGCCTTGATTACATCATTACCTGCAGGAATAATCGGCCGTCTGTCACGGATAATGCCGGCGATCAGAATGCCCGAACGCAGCCGCAAATCCTTAAGCGGAATATCAGTATATTTGAATTCGGAACGAACGTTAAACTCCAGTACTTCTGCTTTACCGTCCATGATATTATACAGCGTCTCTACATTGCTGCCCTTAGTATTCTCAAGGGCTCTTGCATATTGTACCAGAACGTCTGACATAATCTCTTTGGGAGAGATGACACAGTCCAGACCTAATTTAGACGCCATACTTGACAGTTCGTTGCGGTTAACCTTGGTAATAACAGTGGGGACATTATGCGTAGAAGCAAAAATAGAAATCAGAATGTTCTCTTCGTCCATGCCGGTAAGCGAGACAAATGCATCAATAGAATCCAGCCCCTCTTCCAGCAAGAGTTCCTGCTGCGCTCCGTCACCATTGATGATAACTGCTTTAGGCAATGATTGGGACAAGGTTTCGCATTTATCAGGATCTCTTTCAATGATTTTAACACCGTTACCTGACATAGTCAGCATTCTCGAAAGATAAAATGCAATTCTTCCCCCACCCAGTATCATAATGTTTTTTGCCTGTTTTTTGTCTATACCTGTTGAACGCATCAGTTTCTGAATTTCAGAGGGCTCAGCAGTCAGTCCGATTTTATCTCCGGGTCGGAGAATAAAGTTACCGTCAGGAATATAAACTTCCTCACCTCTTCTGACAACACAAATCAGAAACTTTGCTTTGTATTTATTTCGAAGGTCCATCAGCTTTACACCTGTTAAAGCAGATCCTTCCTTCAGAATCAACTCAACAATTTCAAAGTTGCGTGCTGAAAAGGTTTCTATCTTTACAGCAGATGGCAGCTTGAGAATATTGAACATTTCTCTGGCTGCAAGCATTTCCGGATTAATGGCAAGAGACAGATCAAGCTGCTGTTTCAGAAATCCCAGACTTTCCAGATTGTATTCCGGATTACGGATACGGGCGATTGTGTTTTGCGCCCCCATTTTTTTTGCGATATAGCAGCTCAGCATATTAAGTTCATCAGAAGGTGTGGCGGCGATGAACATTTCTGCACGGTGAACTTCAGCTTCTGTGAGCGTGTTACAGTCTGTACCATTACCACACACTGTCATAACATCGTAAATATTACTGATTTCCTCGATCACTTCAGGATCGTTGTCTACCGCAACTACATTATGACCTTCTTTTACCAGGTCGGCCAATATTGTGGAACCAATTTTTCCACAGCCTACAATCATGATATACACCGCTAACAATCCTCCCGATGTTGTTTTCTATCCTAGTTTCATTATACTTACATTATATTGTATCACAAACAGTCTATAAACAGTTAGTATTATAGTGCTTTGTTTATCTTCTATTAGTACTATAGTGCTATTGCCATGCAAATCTCATTGATTTTCAGACAAAATTATGCTATAATACAAAAAAATATAAGGAAGTGTATTCATATTGAAATACGTGTTATTTGATCTTGATGGAACTTTGCTCCCTATGAATCAGGATATTTTCGTAAAATCCTATTTCAAAGAACTTATTAAGAGAATATCTCCATTAGGCTATGAACCTCAGGCAATTATTAACGGCGTATGGAACGGCATGAAACAGATGGTCATTAATAACGGTCTTAAAACAAACGAAGAAGTCTTCTGGGATAGTTTTTGCCATGATTTTGGAGAAGATATTTTACAACACAAAAGAGATTTCGACGACTTTTATAAAACCGACTTTCATCAAGTAAAAAAGGTATGCGGCTTTACGCCAAAAGCTGAAGAAACAATTCTAATGCTGCGGCAAATGAATATTAAAACCGTAGTCGCCACTTTACCTGTTTTCCCTGCTTCTGCTATTGAAGCGAGAATCCGTTGGGCAGGTATTGACCCAAATCTGATAGAGTTCTATACTTCTTATGAAACGTCTCATTTTACAAAACCTAATCCGGCATATTATCAGGAATTACTGAACAGACTTGATGCTGATCCCGAAGATTGTCTGATGGTCGGCAATAACGTTGATGAGGATATGATTGCAAAAACACTGGGTATGTCAGTTTTTTTGCTGACAGATGACCTGATCAATGAGCATGACAAAAATATAGCCCAGTATCCGAACGGATCGTATGATGACTTGCAGGCTTATATCACTTCTGTTTGCTGACGGTATCAGGAAATAATGCTTCAATTGCTTCAAATAGACTTCCGCTCATAACGGTATATTTTGACAGAAGCTTTCCCTTGATTTCCGGTGAGATATTCGTGTGAAGATACAGTGAATCAAGTCCTGCCTGATATGAACCCTCGATATCTGTTTTGTAATCATTACCGATCATGATGGATTCTTCGGGTTTTAACTGATGTTTTTTCAGAATATGCTGATAAAACATGATGTCCGGCTTGGCACAGCCCATATCAGAAGAAATCAGAACGTCATCAAATTTATCATAAATACCCAACATTCTGATTTCCGGTTCTGTAAAAATACGCTGAGCATTTGACAGTAAATATGCTTTGCCGCCATGTGTTCTGATAGCGTCAAACAACTCATGTACACCGTCGTACAGTCTGATGTATTTCATAGACAATACACGAAATGTCCTCCCCATAATGGCAGCCTTTTCCAGATTGCTCTCCACTTCCTTCTCTTTGAAAAGACGCAAAAACACGTATTCAATCTGAGGTTCAGGATGCGTGGTATAGCGATCATGGGGTATTTTATCAATTTCCTCACGAAGATACTGATAATACCTTTTTTTCAGCTCAGACGGCGTATACACTGCTCCTGACATCGAATAGAGAAGTGCCATGTTTTTCCATAGGCTGTATTTACCCTCATTTGTATTGATATCTACCAGCGTACCGTAAAGGTCAAAGATATAATTTGTATACATAATGACAATCTCCTTTTCAGTTTCAATTGTTTGCTTGTTTGTTTCTATTGTAATCTATTCAAGTTGTAATTGCAATTCTTTTTTATTCGATTGTACTATTCTTAGGATTGTGTTTTACTCTTCTGTCATGTTATAATGAAAAAAAGCGTATTTGGAGGCGAACTCAATGGATTTTGATGCGTTTACACAAGGAATTGAGCCGGGTGGTTTAAGAAGCAGATCTGAAATCGGTATTCTGATTTGTTATATGTTGGATTATGTAAACAAACCTTTTTCCAAAGAAGATCTGATTGAGATTTTTCAGGAAAATGGTCTGGCAAATTATTTTGAAACTGTCAACGCTATTTCCGAGTTAGCAAAGCATGACAATCTGAGCTATTCTGATGAGAACAAAAAATACCTTGTTCTGACAGAAAACGGAAAACTGATCTCCTCTCAGCTAAACAATCTATTACCTCTTACCACCCGTCAGAAAGCTACAGCCGCTGCAGCTCGTCTGTTGCAAAAAAGACGGATTGAAAAAGAAAACCCGGTAACCATCAGCCGTCAGGAGGGCGGTGGATATCAGGTTACCATGACGATAACTGACGGCATCAGAAATTTGATGTCGCTGTCGTTGTTTGTGCCGGATATATCTGAGGCAAATGCTGTAAAAAGAACATTTCATAAGAATCCTGAGAGAGTTTACTCTATTATGCTGGCTTCTGTTATCGGGGATAAAAAAATGATTGCCGAGGCCTTGGAGGAGTTAAAATAATGGAGAATATATTAAACAAAATCAATTTTCATGAAGCAGAGTTCTTTTACAAATCTCCTGACGCATTTGTGGATTACAGTAATATGCAAAGCTTCAGCCTGATCAAAAGTGCTGTAGACGTGTTTTTGTATTATGGTATCATTGACTTTACTTCAGAGGATATCTGCGCTTTTTTTGAAGAATTGCAGCTTGTCACGCAAAAGCATCATAAAGCTTTTATTCCTTCTCCAAAGAAAGTCAGCGGTGTACTCGAGTGTTATTTATCAAACGGACACGAATCGCTCACGCTTCAAAATAATGTTTTTCATATCAACCGTTGGGCAGGAAGCGGCTATGGATTTGAAATAGAGGCTGCTAAACAAAAAGGGAAACTAAAATGAAATAACAATGCCCTGAGAACAAATCGTTACTCAGGGCATTTTATTCAATCTATTAAATCAAAAGGGCTAACTTCCATCCTGCTTCTTTGATCAAAATTCAGGTTCCAAAAGTCCGTAGGTGTTACCCTTTCTTTTATATACGACATTAATAGTATTGGTACTGCTGTTCAGGAACATGAAAAACTCATGACCGATCAGATTCATCTGCAGAATAGCTTCCTCAACGCTCAGCGGCTTTACCGCAATTGTCTTGGTGCGAACGACAGAATAATCATCTTCCTGCATTTCGTCTTCTTCAGGAAAATTTTCTTCCATAAAATATTGTTCCAGCGACTCTGCCTTTATTTTTTTACTTAATTTTGTCTTATTCTTTCTGATCTGACCGCCGAGAATATCTACAACTGCATCCAGCGCATCATTCATTTCTAACGCTGTGCTTTCGGCTCTGTATACCATAGCTCCGTCACGAATCGTTACTTCAACAGTTTGTCTGTTTTTCTCAAGAGTTACGGTAACGGTTGCTTCGGCATCTTCGGAATAAATTTTCTCAAACTTGCCGAGTTTTTTATAAACACGCTCCTTAAAGTTATCTTTTAAGTTGACTTTTCTGCCTACAATGTTGTATTTCATAAGCCGAACCTCCTTAGGGTTTGATAGTACCTTTGAAACCGCTTTTAACTCGGAGCAAAGCCCGATGTAAGCTCGCTTAACATCGGCTGCATTGATCCAACCTCACCGTAGGAGCTTTAGCTCCTCGGGGTTTCAGTGGGGGATTATAACCCCCCACTGAAAGTCCGAATGGCACCCGCCGCCTAAGAGGGTGCGGGTGTCCAGTGGACACCTCTGCGAAGCAGAAGCACCGACCGAGCCGGCAGGCGAGACCCGGGGGACATCGGTGATTGGTTATATTAAATTGGTTTCTGATTAAATATATTATAACACAATAAACAAAAAAATCAAATACTTTTATCATATTTTACATAAAACTTTTAAGGCTAAATTTATACATTATTACAAATATCTTATTTTACCTGTTTTCCTTCAACAAATACAGCTATCGGCTTGTTCAGAATATGAAGAGGATCTCCTTGATACAATACCATATCTGCATCTTTTCCGATCTCTAACGAACCTATTCTATCATCTATACCGCAAATTTTCGCCGGTGTAATTGTTACAGCTTTTATCGCCTGCTCTCTGTCCATTCCTTCTCTGACTGCAACCGCTGCACACAGTAATAAATATTGTATGGGCGTTTCAGGATGATCTGTAATAATAGCACAGGAAATATTATCATTAGTCAATTTGCCGGGCGCTGACGGCGTCTGATTCCGCAGCTCCGGTTTACTGCGGTCTGTCAGTATCGGTCCGCAAAGTATGCCACGAAAACGTTCCTCTTTTAATTCATCTGTAATCAGATGAGCATCTGTCGCATGAACCAAAACATAATCAAGATCAAATTCATTTGCAATACGAATCGCCGTAAAAATATCATCTGCACGGTGAACATGAAAATGAGCAGGTATTTCTTTTTGGAACAACGGATATAACGCTTCATTTTTTGCATCAAACTCCGGTTCGTCAAAGTTATCTTTATCCTGTTCACTATTTCTTTTATCCTGGTAATATTTTTTCCCTTTGGACAATGTTTCTCTAATCAGAGCTGCAGTTGCCATTCTGGTAACAGGTGTCTGTTCTTTATCGTTATATGTTGATTTAGGATTCTCTCCCAAAGCAAATTTAATACCGACAGGCGATTTGATAATCATTCTGTCAATTCTTTTTCCATAAGTTTTAATCGCAGCAAGCTGCCCGGCGATTGGGTTAGCGCTTCCGGGACTTGTAATGACTGTCGTGACACCGGCATTCAGTGCTTCAGTAAAATATCCGTCCAAAGGATTGACTGCATCTATAATTCTTAATTGTGGAGTGATAGGATCCGTATCTTCGTTTCCATCGTCACCTTCAAAGGTTAATGAATCTCCAAAAACACCGAGATGGGTGTGGGCATCAACAAAACCGGGATACAGAGGATACCCTTTCGCATCATATATTTCTTCACTTTTCCGTGTATAATGATCCATGCTGCCCAGAGAAATAATTTTTCCCTGATCAAAAGAAATATACCCTGTTTTTATTACTGTATTGTCCTTATCCAAGGTATGTATCTCTGCGTTAATAACGTCCATTTGACAACCTCATTTCAATGATAAAAATAACAAAAAAGAGCCGCAGGGCGACTCTTTCAGTTTTTATTTCTGGAAATTATTATTGTTTCCTCTGCGAGAGGAACCCCTTCTCGACTCGTTAGCTCGCTTGAGATTAGAAATCTTTTCATCACTTGTTTGTTTGAATCTGCTGAGCATATCCTCAAAGCTGGAAGATTCAGGCTGTCTGGCAGGCTGCCATTCATATCCGCGGGGACCGCCCGCAGTGCTGTTTGAGGAATTACTGCGGCCCTTAGATGCAGCATTATTTCTATAAGGACGATTATTTCCCTGATTCTGCTGAGGAAGCGCCTTTTTGATAGAAAGACTGATTTTGCCGTCTTCACCGATACTCAGTATTTTTACCTTAACGGTTTCCCCTTCTTTTATATGCTCTTTGATGTCATTAACATAGGTTGGCGCAATCTCCGAAATGTGAATCATTCCGGTTTTTCCGTTTTCAAGATCTACAAATGCACCAAATTTAGTGATTCCGGTCACTTTTCCTTCAACGATCATTCCTACCTCAAGACTCATACTTTACAACTTTCTCCTCTCAGTTGCCGGCAGTGTTTATATATACAACCTCACCGCTTTTTACATAATCCATTTCTCTTGCCATTTTTGCTATATAATCAGCAATCGAATCATAATCTTCTTTTTCGGCAGAATCAGCTACCGTTTTTAATTCAGCCAATTCGATATCTCCCATAGACTTTTGTGTCTTCAGATCTGAAAGAGTATCTCTCGCATTCTGAATTTTAACGTTCTGATCAACCAGCAAAACGGTAATATAAATCACAAGAGCCACGATAAAAATATAAATCAGGATATTTGTTTTTTTAATCGATGTCCCCTTCTTGGCAGACTTACTTGGTTTGTCTGTTTCAAGTCGCTTTTTTACCATCTTGCCGCTCCTTTCGCCAATATTAAAAGCATGGATTGATAAATATTATTATACTACATCAAACCACCATATTGCAAGAGTTTATTCATGTTTTTTTCCCATTTTTCATCAGTTTTTTTGTCACTGCTTCTTTTATTTTTTTCCGAAACACAGTGAGGGGATATACCATTTTCTTGAATGCTTTTTTTAATACATCTCTGATCACATACACACTTTTACAAATCAATCTACCCAATGTCAGGTATAATACAAGAAATGATATCAGTTCTGCCAGTAATACATATCCTCTGATTTTTCCGTTTGTAACGGTCAATGCGAACAGAAAGTTAAGCAAGGCAGAACAAATCATGAACAAAAAATCTGTTATAAAAATTGTTGCCTTACTCAGTGGTGTGAGAATTCTCCAGGCTGACATAGCAATATAAATAGCTGCAATCACCGCACCCAAAACAAATGACCAGAGAAAAATTCCTGTCTGTTCATATACCGTGAGTTGAATTCCCATAACATCTACCCCGTTATTTCAGCAATCTTGAGAAGAATCCGCCTTCAGTTCGCCTGTCTTCTGTATATACTACAGAATCAATACTTCCGTTCATACTCAATTCTCCTGTTTCATTACTGAAATCCGTGATTTTTAGTTCACTGCCTTTTATAGTCATTTCTCCCAGTTCTGTACTGAGCACTACTTTTTGATCGTCGAATGCTGAAACATCTTTAATGCCGGTTAATGTCAGTGTTTTTCTGTCTTCCAGTATGACACCATGTTTTTTTCTCAGCAGAGTCGTTCGTTCTTCACCTGACATACGTTTCCTCCGTTCTCTTTTCTTCTATACAACATCATACATATTCAAAAGAACGGTTACTTATGACGCTTACGATTCATTGATTATTCTATACATTAGCGCTGCTTCATCTTTTTTTGCATATTCATTGATACTGATGACTTCTGCTTTGATCGGATGTGCTCCCATGGTGATTTCCAGTACATCTCCCACCTTGACCTCATAAGATGCTCTGGCAGGTTTATGATTCACGGTTACTCTCCCTGCATCGCAGGCTTCATTTGCTACCGTTCTTCGTTTAATCAAACGGGATATTTTCAGATACTTATCTAAACGCATATTATTCACTCCTTTTGATAAAAAAAGAAGCCGAATTTTTCGGCTTCTTCCTGGTATCATTATTTATCCACAGCTTCTTTAAATGCCTTACCAGCCTTGAATGCAGGAACTTTGGATGCAGGAATTGTAATCTTTTCCTTAGTCTGGGGATTGCAGCCGATTCTTTCTACTCTTTCATGACGCTCAAATGTACCGAAACCGACAATACGGATTTCTTGCCCGTCTGCAACGCTCTCGATAATCGTATCAATTGTAGCGTTAACTGCCTTCTCGGCATCCTTCTTGGAAATCTCTGCTTTCTCGGCTACAGCAGCAATAAGGTCTGTTTTGTTCATTTTACTTTCCTCCGTTGTTTTTAATGATGAAATGTTTCATTCCAAAGTTTCGCAACCTCTTCGGAACTCATGTTCTGTATATCAATGTTCTTGGATGCCGCTTCAGTTTCCAGAAGTCTGAAGCGTGCGATAAACGCATCACAAGCACGATACAGCGATTCTTCACAGTCTGTATGCAAAAGTCTTGATAACCCTGAAACAGAAAACAACAGTTCTCCGATTGTTTGTTCTACAGATTTTTGATCTTGTATAGCAATCGCTTTTTCCAAGGCTTCAAGTTTTCGTTTCGTCAGACTGACAGCGGCATCAACATCGCCAAGAGATGCCCCTGCGCTTTCAGCTTTTTTCCACAGCTTTTTACTTCTCATCAATGAAGGCAATGCCTTAGAAACACCCTCCATTGCTTCAGACGCAGTGTTTTGTGATTTGGTCCGCATTTTAATCTCGTCCCAGTTTTTAATGACTTCTTCAGGTGTATCGGCAATCACCTGACCGAATACGTGAGGATGCCTGAGAATCATCTTTTTACATACTTCGTCAGCAGCATCATCCAGATTAAAATGATTCTGCTCACTTTCTATTTCGCAATGAAAAACGACCTGTAACAGTACATCGCCCAATTCTTCACGAAGATGCTCCGTATCTTCTTCGTCAATCGCTTCAATCGCTTCATATACTTCTTCGATAAAATCGTTGCGTATAGAGGGATGCGTCTGAACCTTATCCCAAGGACAACCATCAGGCGCTCTCAGCCGTTTGACGATTTCTACCAGATCATATACGTTATATCGATCCTTAAACTCAAAGCTCACAGAAACTATCTCCTTTGCTTGAAATACCGTACAGTATATTATTTTACCTTATCAGCTTCCGTTTTTCAAGTAGTTTTAAGATTTTATTTCCTTTTGGCATCTGCAATATATCTTCTCTTTTAATCGCTTTGAAAACAAACAGAGCGATTACATAGACAACAACAGCCATTAACACAGCTAACAGCGTCGCAATTCTTTGTTTGAAGAACATATCAAAGAAGATTTCCGAAAAATAAGCTGCAACACCACAAACTATACCGGCTAACAGTGGTTTGACAAAGATAGAAACAAAATCGGGTACGATTTTTGTCTCGCGGCACAATACAAACAAAGAGACCACCGTAACAAAGCCATAACATACAATGGAACCGATATTAGCGCCTTGTATATTGATTTCCGGAATACCGACCAAAATATAATTGACAATGATTTTCATTACCATTCCTACTGCAAACAGCTTTAGCGGTACATCCATCCGTCCGATCGCCTGCAGCATGCTGCAAAGTGGTGTACTGGTTGCTATAAAAATAACAGAAATACCCATAACTGTCAGCACTCTGGAACCAATTTCTACTTCATTAGATACAGCACTTCCGTGATAGATCAGTGAAAGAAGGGGTTCTGACAAAACAGCCATACCAATACCCGATGGGATCGTAACCAGCGTTGTAACCCTCATAACGGTTTCCATACTCTTTTTAAGCTGTTCCTTGTTGCCGCCTGTCCATGCCGCCGTAACAGACGGCAGCGCAGTCGTACCGAACACTTGTGTTACAGCAGTAACCAGCATCATCAGTGTCAAAGCGATTCCATAGCATCCATAGAGAAAAGTATGTGTCTCTCCGTTTTGATAAACACTATCAGGAATCAGCGAACCATACACATTCAGTAAGGCGTCAGGATTTGTTTGCATAATATGATTGATTCTGATATTAACAAGCGTAGAATCTACCATATCTGCAAGACTCATAATGATAGAGCCCAGCCCGATCGGAATAGCTGTTTTCACCATCACACGAAGAGTCTGTTCGGATTTTCTCGGATTAGGTGAATTTCTGATTTCTTCCCGGGTTATTCCGTCACCGCCTCGTTTATATCGGATAAAAAGATACAAAAATCCAAACATGGATCCCAAGGAAATGCCGGTTATGGCGGCACCTATCGCAATGGGAACTATGACAGATTCTGCTTCGGTTATGTTAGCGCATTTCGTGCCAAAAACATAACCGGTTGCTTCAAATTTGCTTAAACCGTATTTTGTAACAATAAACGATGCTGTAAAACCTAAAAACAGTTTACATGATGCCTCAATTATCTCAGAAACCGCTGTAGGCACCATATTACGCATACCTTCAAAGTAGCCGCGATAAATAGACATCAAACAGCCAAAAAATATAGTAGGCGACAAACACAGCAATGCAAAGATTGCATTATCGGCATGGATAATCTTTACATACAAAAAACCGCCCAGAATCATCGCTAAAAAACATAAACAGCCGGCAATTACAAAGATAGGCACCGACAATCTATGTATCTGCTTAACGTCTTTGTAGCGCTTCTTGGTAATACTTTCAGATACCATTCTGGAAATGGCAATTGGAAATCCTGCTGTTGAAAGCATGAACAGCGGATTGTAGAGCGCATAGGCTGAATTGAAAAGTCCGGTTCCGACACCGCCGTATTGATTCGACAGCAGGATTTTATAAATCATACCCATCAGCTTGACTATGACCATGCTTGATCCAAGCACCATAGCGCCCTTCAGAAAGGATTGCGACTTTCTCCCTGCTTTTTTTGACGACACGCAAGCACTTCCTTTCTCATTTGTTCTCAGGGGTAACAGTTTATCAGTAATATTGCACCGCATAAATATCATTACACGGTGCAATTACAATCTTTTTTCAGATATCTTCTTCATCCATGATATCTTCTGCAAAATCAAGCAATTCTTCCTGCGAATAGTCCTCTTCAGCATCCCTGACAATTAGCCTGCTGCCGCACTTGCTGCAGAACAATGCGCCTTTAGGATTATAAGCGCCGCATGACGAACACTTTTTCTTATGATCTGCGTTCGCCAGCAAATCCTTTATGGAAACAAGCTGCTTATTCAGTTCTGTAATACTATCCCGGAGGGGCTTCATACTTTTTTCATAATTCTTTCCAGTAATTGAGGCTTCATAACAAATTCTGCCCAGTAAACGATATTTCTTAGAAAGCTCAGCTCGAATGTCCAGAATGGCAATGCGGAGCTTAGATTTGTCAATAGCATCTCCTGCTTTTTTGCCAACGGTATCCGCTGCAGCCTTTGCGTTCAGCAAAACATCTTCCAGTATACCCATCAACTGCTTCCTCCTCTGCAAGTTTTTTTGCTTTAGTCATTATATCATTATTCATGCTTTTGTTCAATACTTTTACTTCGATATTTTTCTGAAAAAACCCAAAAAAATACTGTTATATTACTGCATAAACCACAAAAACAGCTTTCCGGTCGGCGTCAGCCAAAGCTTAGTATTCATAACTTCCTCCGCCGATAAACTCTCTTATCAGTGAATTTTTGGGAACAAAAGTACTGTCGATCCACTCAAAGCGATTCATAGCATCGATCAGAGGTGCAGCAATTTTCCCAGCCGGCGATTCCCTATCTACTTTATTCAGCAGCTCTATAATTCTCTCTTTCATGATACAGGGCTCATAAATGTGAATGGTATTGAGTGTAAAATCACTGTTATAACGATAGGGACGAATGTTTTTTTGTTCTCCGTCGACTACACCTTTCCACATATTGATTACCTTTTCAGGTGATGTTCCTCTGAAACTGCTGTCACGAATGATGCGTCTGATCAGACGAATCTCCCTGTTAGTCAGCACGTAGTCTTCATTGTCCTTAACGCCCTGCTTGACAGCAACATATATTTTACTCACATATTCTCTCGGAATTGTGCCGTCAAAAATCGGATTCAGTGCATGTATTCCCTCCACTATCACTACTGAATTCTCTTCCAGCTTAATATGTCTGGTATTTTCGCTCCTTTTGCTGTTAGGAAAATCATATATCGGTATATCGCATTCGCCATATTTCGCAATATGTTCTACGGAGTGCTTCATCAGCGGAATATCCAAAGCATCAACAGATTCAAAATCGTACTGCCCGTTGGGAAGTTTGCGGATAAGATCCTTTCCTAAGTAAAAATCATCCATACTAATCAGTATTGTATGACAACCTTTAGATTCAAATGCTTCCTCAAGTTTCTTTCCTGTAGTGGTTTTCCCGCTGCTGGAAGGTCCGGACAAAAATATAATATGGTGTTTCACCGGAATATCCATAATCCGGTCTGTAATCTGCCTGATATCACTGTGAAATATTTTTTCTGCCGTATGGATAAAATCTTCCGGATTCTCCTTTGCTTCCAGATTGATACGGTTAATATCACAGGCATATCTGCGATATGTATTCAGCCAGTTCCTCATAAAACAGCCTCACCCTTTCCTTTCTTCGAAGCAGTTCATCAAAGCCGTTGATATATTCATACGGGTATTTATAGTTAAATATGCGCTCCAGTGACTCCGATGCGGGCTTTTTCAGCTTTGTTACAGCTCCGGCACCACAGCCGAGAATCGTATGCGTTTCATCCATTACAAACACATTATAAATGCCGTCATAGCCATCTTTGGACCATCCTACGTTTTCCAGATTTCCTTCCATACGGGTCTGCCGGTAAAGATAATAAGGATGATAGCCGGTGTTGCTTAATTTTTGCTCACAATAACGCAGCATAGGCGCTGCAGGAGATTCTTTTTCAGTGTCAAGTTCATTACCTTGCAGCGTCAGACGGGAAGAACGCTTCATCGCAAGTGTGTGAACTGTAATACTTTCGGGTGATAATGCACATATTGTATCAAGCGTTTTGATAAAGCTTTCCGGCGTCTCTGTCGGCAATCCGGCAATCAGATCCATGTTGATGTGGCGAAAGCCTGTTTGTCTTGCCAATTCAAAAGCTTTCAGGGTTTCATCAGCAGTATGCCTTCTGCCGATGATTTTCAACACTTCGTCGTTCAGCGTCTGCGGATTGATACTGATACGGTCTGCTCCTCCTTGTAATATTGCCTGCAGCTTCTCTTCGTCAATGGTATCCGGTCTGCCTGCTTCTACTGTAAATTCTCTGCAAGTACTCGTGTCAAAGCATGAATGAATCTTTTCGATCAATACCCGAAGCTGCTCTGCCGTTAGTGTAGTCGGCGTGCCTCCTCCGATATAGACGCTTTCCAGGCGAAGATGGCACTCATTTGCTATTGCCGCAGCAGCTTCAATTTCCTGACACAGTTTCTGAAAATAAGGTTCTATCAGTTTACGGGCATTTTCTATGGATTGAGAGACAAAGGAACAGTAAGAACATCTTGACGGGCAAAAAGGAATGGAAACATATAAACTAAAGGACAACGGACGGCTTAAGGCCAGTATCTTTTTTTCATACTGCTCTGTTACAGCACACAGGTTTATCTTCTCTTCCGATACCAATAATCTATTACGAAAATATTCTTTAGCAAAAGCTTCTCCGTTTTGTTCTCTTAAACGACGAAAAAGCTTTACCGGGCGAACACCTGTCAGAATGCCCCATGGCTGCATTCTGCCGGTTAGTCTAACCAGCAAATCATATAATAGCACAGCAATTGTTAATTCAATTGACTTTTTTGCGTCCGCATCTCCGCTATCCACGCAGCGGTTTTCCTCCTGACAGAAAGAATCCGTTTCAACCTTTACATGAACACGCACCCCTTCATCCTGTTCGTCCAGCAGCACTGTCACCAATGGCAACGGCTTTCCGGACGGAAGCTCACAAGTTACCGTTATTTTATCGTTCGGGAAAAATAACCGAACCAGATTCTCTGTTTCATAATGAAACTCATTATTTAGATAAATCGTCATAGAAATATTTCCTCATAAACATATTGTATAACCGTTCGTTTTCCAGTGTGGACATCTCTCCGTGTCCGCAATAAACATAATAATCCCCGTCCAAAGCTGCAAGTCTTTCTATCGAACGGTACATGGCTTTGATATTCCCGGTAGGAAAATCTGTTCTTCCGGTTGTACCGCTAATCAGCGTATCACCTGTAAACAAATGCTCACCGAGCAGATAACATACGCCGCCCCGGGTATGTCCAGGAGTAGACAGAACCCGGATAGTTTCTTTCCCAAATGGTAATTCATCGCCATCTTTTACGATAATATCAGGTCGGAAGTGGATAATCTGCTGATCAAAATGATGGGCAAGATTCAGTCTTTGATCAGAAGGAAAGTCAAGGTCGCCTTCGCTTAATACGATTCTGACCTGTGGATATCGTTCCTTGAACCATGCTGTACCGCCAATATGATCAAAGTGTCCGTGCGTCAGTAAGATATATTGAAGCTTTTCTCCACCGAAACTGTCAATCCTTGCCTGCAGTACTGTAGAACTGTCACCTGTATCCACCAGCATTGACACCTTGTTATCCGGATCATACACAAAATAGCAATTGGCGCTCAGTACGCCAAGCGGAAAGCACTCAACCTTTATCATCTCTGATTCCTCCTTTACACTGTATTTTTCGGCAAATGATACCCTGAAAACATGTAAAGCGTTCTGCCTTTACATATCATTTCAGATAATCAGTATCAATTACCAAAGTGACAGGTCCGTCATTCAGCAAGGATACCTTCATATCGGCACCAAAAATTCCCTTCTCCACAATGTCAATCCCGTTTTTATGCATACACTCACAAAAGTATTCATACAATGGTTCTGCTTTTTCCGGTCTTGCAGCACTTCCAAAGAACGGTCTTCTGCCTGTTTTATACTCTGCACACAGTGTAAAGTTCGATACTACCAGCGCTTCACCTTTAACGTCTTTCAACGATAAGTTCATCTTGTCGTTTTCATCTGAAAAGATTCTCAGGTCCGCTAACTTTGCACTAAGCTTTTCTGCTTCTTTTTCACTATCTTCCTGTGAAACGCCCAGTAAAATCAGCAAACCGTGATCAATCTTTCCAACCACTTTTCCGTCTACCGATACACTGCAACTCGCTGCCCTTTGTATTACCGCTTTCATTTTTTTCTTTCATTCCTTTGACTTCAACATATTCTTTCAGCTTCTGCCGATTGAAACTATACCGTTAATACCGCTCAGGCGGCTGATCACCATTCTTAAATGATTTATGCTGTTTACCGTAATGGACACTTCTATCAATGCCATACCGCTTTTGATCTCTCTTGAATTGAGAGAATGGATAAAAAGGTGCAAGGCGGTTAGCTGATTAGTAACATCCGCCAGAAGTCCTGTTCTGTCTGTCGCCGTAATCTGAAGTGTAGACTGAAACGTTTCGTTAGTTAGATGCTCTGCCCACTCCGCCTTTACCCAGCGCTCAGGCTCTTCTGCTTCTTCAATATTCTTGGGTACATTGGAACAGGTTCTTTTATGAATAGACACTCCGTAACCTCTGGTAATGAATCCAATGATTTCATCTCCCGGCAACGGATTGCAGCACTTAGAATACTTTACCAGACAGTCGTCTATCCCCTCAATATGAACGCCGCCGCTGACCTTTCTTTTAGCAGGTTCTTTAATGACTACCGGGGCTTCTGCTTCGGTGTCAACGTATTTTTTAATATACTCTTCTTTCAGCTTTGGAAGAATCCTCCAGAGCTGTACGCCGCCATATCCGATTGATGCATAAAAATCTTCAAGGGAATTGCAGTTCTGTCTGCGAATCACGTCACTCAGGAATTCTTCCAGTTCCTTTTCTGGAATGTGTATGCCTAATCTTCTGAATTCCGTTTCAAGCTGGGTTTTGCCTTCTATGATATTTTCATCACGCTTTTCTCTTTTAAACCATAGCCTGATTTTACTGCGTGCTTCACTCGTTTTAACGATATTTAGCCAATCACGCTTTGGCCCGCCCTCATCTTTGCTAGTAATAATCTCGACGATCTCTCCGGTTTTAACCTTATAGTCAATCGGTACGATTCTTTTATCCACCTTTGCGCCAATCATTCTGTTTCCTACACCGCTGTGAATTGCGTATGCAACGTCAATCACCGTCGCTCCTGTAGGCAGACTGATAACGTCACCTTTCGGTGTAAAGATGAATACTTCTTCCGGCACAAGATCCATTTTAATGGTAGAAACAATTTCCGTAGAATCATTATCACTCTGGTTCTCCAGCATTTTACGGATCCATGCCAATCTCTCATCTAAAGAGTCTTTTTTGGTAATACCCTGCTTATACTTCCAGTGGGCTGCAATACCGAATTCGGCAGTATAGTGCATCTCCCATGTTCGTATCTGTATCTCAAAAGGAACGCCTTCTTTGCCAATCACTGTTGTATGCAGTGACTGATACATATTGGGTTTCGGTGTTGAAATATAGTCCTTGAATCTGTTTGGCAAAGGACGGAACATATCATGAACAATACCAAGAACATTATAACAATCCGCTACCGTGTCCACAATAACACGAACAGCAAAAATATCATAGATCTGATCCATGGTCTTGCCCTTCATAAAAGTCTTTTTGTAAATACCGTGGATACTTTTTACACGGCCGGAAATGTACACATTACTGATTTCATCTTCCAGCCGCTCATACAGACTCTGTTTGATATCCGAAATAAAATGTTGTCTGTCCTTACTTTTTCTCTCTAACTGCCGTTCTATCTCAGCATATCCCACAGGATCCAGATACCTGATAGCAAGATCCTCCAGTTCCTCTTTTATAGCCCTGATTCCAAGGCGGTGGGCAATTGGCGCATAGACCTCCATTACCTCCAGCGCTTTGTCACGGCGATGCTGCTCTTTCATACACTCTATTGTTCTCATGTTATGAAGACGATCTGCCAATTTGATGATAATGACCCGAATATCCTTTGCCATAGCAATGAGCATTTTCCGGATATTTTCTGCTTGTTGTTCTTCACGGGACGAATATGGTATTTTGCCCAACTTTGTAACACCGTCTATCAGTTCGGCTATCTCCTGACCGAACAATTCTGTTATTTCATCCAGCGTTACCGGAGTATCCTCTACCACATCATGCAGCAATGCCGCAGCAACCGATTCGGAATCCATTCCCAGCTCTGCTAAAATACAAGCCACTGAGGTAGGATGAAGAATATATGGAATGCCGGAGGCTCTGCGCTGATCGCCATGCTTTTCCTCGGCAAAGCAATATGCTTTGTCAATCAATTCAAAATTATAATCGTGATTACTTTTTTTCATCAATTCTACCAACTCGTGATAGTCCTGATAGAATTTAGGTACGATTTCTGACATGACTGATATCCTCCTTTAGTTTTCCATAAATATACGATGATTCCAAATCCACTTTTCCCTGCACTGGTTTTAACTCTATCGTCAGATAGTCCGCATTTCGCTTGTAGCTGATTAACTGCTTCTCATTCATGATATCCAATATAGTCAATAGCTTGAAAGCTCCCAGATCAGCGCTGCCGATAGCTGACAAAACAGAGTCGATTGTATGAAACGATCTTGACATTTTTTTCAGATACCGATAAACTGTTGCAAAGTCATCTCTGGTCGGATAGTACCGTGTGATTTCAGCTCGCAGGTTATCTTTTCTGTACTGCTCATAAAGCTGAACCTCCATCATTGCTGCTTCACTATCAAAATGAGAAGGGCGGATATCTTTGATGTTAAAGGAAAGGAACTCCTGCTGTTGATATATATTGATATCAAGACTTACGGCAAAATCCAGTTCACTTCCTTCTTCGTAAGGAAATTCCTCCGGCCTGGTAGAAAACTTCACAAGATTCAGTCGTGCCCTTCCCCTTGATACCGACAGCTTGATATGCTTTCCGCCGGATAATGGAATGATCTTATCAAGTTTCATGTTATTGATTCCGAATACCGGTTTTGCATTTCCATAACCAAAAGGCTCAAATGCCTGAAGCTGGTGAACCATATCTGTCACAATAGTATCCGGGTTCAGGTTACAGTCAATTTTTATGGTTAATGGCGGCATAACATCCAATTGATCGGCATAACGGTTGATTGCTGTTCGAAAATCATTAATTCTTTCCCGTTTCAGGCTTATGCCGGCTGCCATCGGATGTCCGCCGAATCTTTCCAGATAATCGGAACAGGCAAATATTGCATCAACTAAAGAAAAACCTGCTATACTTCTGCCGGATCCTTTGCACAAATCATCATCTTCTGCAATGATAATGCACGGCTTGCCATATTTTTCAGTGATCTTAGACGCTACTATCCCAATAACTCCCGGGTTCCAATTTTCTGAAGATACAATCAAAATTCTGTCATAGGTTTGTTCGGGATGATCCTCCAATCTCTGACATATTTCTTCATATATCTGCGATTCTATAGTTTGTCGTTCAACATTTAATCCACTGAGCTGCTCTGCACGATACTCTGCACGGTTTTCATCTTCTGTCAGCAGCAGTTCCAATGCATCATACGGAGAACCGAGCCGACCCGCAGCATTAATTCTGGGTGCCAGCCGGAATCCGATAATACCTGCGTTTACTTTTTCAGTCTGCGCCTGTTCCATTAACATGGCAATGCCTAAACGCTCACCGTTTTCTATCCTCAGCAAACCTGCTTTGACTATCGTACGGTTAACTCCGTTAAGGGGAACCAGATCTGCTATGGTACCAAATGCTGCAAGATCGGAATAATTTTCAATGACGGAAAAACTGTCCCCTTCCAGCGCTATTGCAAGCATTAACGCCAGTCCTGCACCGCAGCAGTCAGTAAAATCAGATTCATCATCCAGACGATGGGGATCAACTACTGCATACGCATTGGGAAGGATATCTTGTGGGGTGTGATGATCCGTAACAACCACTTCTATATCCAACTGATTGGCATAAAAAATCTCATCTATAGCAGAAATCCCGTTATCTACGGTAATAATTAGCTCCACACCCTCCTGCTTCAGATGATCGATTGCTTTTTTGTTCATACCGTAACCTTCAGTGTTTCTGTCGGGTATATAATACATCACATTAGCAAAAACCGAATCAAGATAAGAATAAAGCAAAGCGGTAGAAGTAACTCCGTCACAATCATAATCGCCGTAAATACAAATCTTTTTATTTTGTGTAACAGCCTGTTTGATACAAGAAACAGCCCTGTCCATATCCTTTATTGTAAAAGGGTCAGGCAGCTCACAGCTTCTGTCAAAATATTCTTCTATCTGCCGGGGTTCTGTGATTCCTCTGATGGTAAGGAGCATGGCAGTAAATACCGGTATCTGATATTTTTGAGACAATTCTCGCACCTTATTCTTATTCAGTTCCGATAATAACCATTTTTTCACATAAACACCGCCTATTTTCTATTTCCGTTTCTTATAATAATACCATTTTTTTTGATATTATTCAATGTTTTTTTGAAAATCTGATATGTTTTATGCTTGTTTTCTATGACAGCTTATCATTTGCTATATAATGCGATCAGCATAAACGCACAACAGTCTGAATGAAGCTAATTGAAGGTTTGAACAAATCGTCCTTATCGTAAAATCAGGAAAGAATACAATTGCTTAGTGCAGAAATGTCAGAAACGAAGGTTTGCTTTTTATATGCTTATGATAACTGTAGGGACAGTGCGTTACCAATATGGTGTCTTCCCCGATGAGTTTGATATCATCCCACCCGATTACCACATCGTCTCCTCGACCAAAAAGTCCGAAAAAACGCTGTCTTCCATAAATAATCACCGAAACAACTTTTGCTGTCTCTGTATTAACTTCAATATCATCAACAAAACCGATACGGCATCCATTATTACTATTGATAACTTCTTTATGACGAAGATCCGTTACACGACAACAATTCATAAAAAAACCACCTCTCCGATAATAAATACACCATTACACATATTATTGTCGGAGAAGTGATTATATGACAGTTTTAAGTATTTTTAGGACGGAAAGATTTCCCTTCAAAGCGTTGGTTGATCCTGCCAAACAGTTTTTTCATAGGAAGTGTCAGTAAAACAAATATGCCCAAAGCAATCAGCCCCATACAGCCTATAAGGATCAGCATTTTAGGTGATAAAAATGCAAAGTTAAAAAGATTGCCCAAGTTAAACAAACCTATATCTCTGAAACAAGTCACTCCCACTATCATCGCAGTCAGCATGAGCACAAACAACACGGTTCGTAACTTGTTGAAAGGAAGAGATACCTGAAATAAAATCATAAATGAAGTCAAAGCTGTCAGACATACAGCCAGTGTCTTATATTCTGTTTCGTTAAGCTGAAACAGGTTCATTGCCAGAATAGACAACATAATATTAATCACCGTTGTCAAGCCAGCAGGTATGGCCTTTTGCAGAATATTGAGTATAAATACACCCTTAATCCGTTCTTTATTAGGCTCCAAAGCAAGAATAAACGACGGAATACCGATAGTAAATGCATTGACCAGCGTGAGCTGAATCGGCTGGAAGGGGTATGGTGCAGTAAGAAACAGAAACAGTATGGCAAGAATCGTAGAAAAAATTGTTTTTACGATGAACAACGTGGATGATCTCTGAATATTATTGATCGTTCTTCTTCCTTCTGCAACAACCTTCGGCATTGACGCAAAATTAGAATCAAGTAAAACAAGCTGTGCGACACTTCTTGCAGCGTCGCTGCCGGTTGCCATAGCTATGCTGCAGTCTGCTTCCTTCAACGCAAGAACATCATTCACACCGTCTCCGGTCATGGCTACCGTATGTCCCTGCTGCTTCAGTGCAACCACAAACTGTTTTTTCTGGGCAGGTGTTACTCTGCCGAACACTGTATATTTTTTCATCGCTTCGCTGATGTCATCTTCCGTTTTCAGCGTCGTGGCATCTATATATTTGTCATAATGCCTGACGCCTGCCCTTCTTGCTACGTCGGATACAGTGATGGGATTGTCCCCGGATATGATCTTGACTTCCACCTTCTGGTCCGCAAAATAACGCAATGTATCAGGCGCTTCTGCCCTGATTTTATCATTCAGCATCACGATCCCGATCACTTCTATTTGATCCGGCAGCTCTGTGCCGTTAAATTGTTGGTCAGAATGTGCTATGATGATAGAACGGTAATTCTTTGCATAATTGTCAAGCTGCTTCTTCAATTCTTCCGGAACCTTTTTAAGAATAAATTCCGCAGCCCCCATGATATAGGTCCCCTCATTTTCAAAATGAGCTCCAGACCACTTTTTTTCGGAAGCGAACGGCACAACCGTATCCGCTTTCATGTGTGAACTGCCGCTGAATTTATCTTTCAGTGCCATAAAGGTTGCATTAGTATCATCAAGCGCATTGACCAGTCCGCACAAAACGTCTGCCAGATTTTCTTTTTCCGCTTTGTCTCCGAACGGAACGTAATCGGCTACTTCCATGCAGCCCTCTGTAATGGTACCTGTTTTATCCAAGCAAAGAACGTCTACCCGGGCAAGTGTTTCAATACAATACAGTTCCTGAACCAATACCTTGTGTTTCGACAATCGGATAACACTGACAGCAAGTACTGTACTTGTGAGCAAGATCAGTCCTTCCGGAATCATTCCGGTTACAGCGGCAACTGTACTCACAACAGCCTGCATTAAATGTGCATCAATCGGTCCAAAAACAGTGTTGTTCATCACACCTGCCATATCCGCTGATACCGGCAGGCTATACTGCTTGAGAAACATCAGAACAGAAAGCGGCAGAATAATAAAAGTCAGCACTTTGATGATTTTATTTAATGTATAAAGTATCTCAGAATTAACCTTTTTGATGTATTTCGCCTGTGCCGAAATTTTAGAAGCGTAGTTTTCACTGCCTACATGTTCTGCTCTTGCACAACATTTTCCGCTGACAACATAACTTCCGGAATACATCAAATCTCCCGTTTGCTTATGTATAGCATCAGATTCACCTGTCAGCAGAGATTCATTGGCATCACAATTGCCGGAAATGACAATGCAGTCAACCGGTATCTGATTTCCTTGCGAAAACTCTATGATATCATCCAGCACGATATCCTGTATGGCTACCTTCTGTTTAACGCCGTTCCTGATGACAGTGACCTTGGACGCTGAGACAATAGATAATCTGTCAATCGTTCTCTTTGCTCTGATTTCCTGTATAATACCAATCGCTGTATTGAACAGCATTACCCCTAAAAAGAGCATATTCTTGTAGGAACCTACGCAAAACACGGCTATTCCGAGCAATAGATTCAAGACATTAAACAGCGTTACGATATTATCATAAAATATTCGTTTGATACTTTTAGTCGGCAGCGCCTGATCATCGTTCACAAGCCCCTCGCTGATTCTCTGCTGAACCTGCAAATCTGTCAATCCCTGATCAGAAGCAACTGCAAAGCGCTGAATATTCTCAGATTTCAGAGCTTCTTTCACTGTCTTTTTCATTCTAAAATCTCCTTTATCGAAGTACAGTATTATTATATATTTTTCGACTGCATCTGTCAACAATTCTATGTTATATACAAAAAACGAAAGGACACTATCAAGGAAAGATAATGTCCTTTCAAAACGTGTACATCTTTGCCGCTTTATGAGCATGAAATCAGTCATTTACACTCTTAACCGACTGTTAATGATGATCATGAATCTGAAATAAAATGGGCACGATTGTATATCTCAATTCATGCAGCAATTCATCCTTTTATAACAACCAAAGACTGTGGCTGCATTTTGATTGACTTTCCATTGTAATCTGCCGAACCGATAGAAAATACAGTTTCCCCTTCGCACTTACATGGAGCTGTCTGCTCTTTTTCGGTGGGATTCACAGCTATCAGGATTTTTCCCCTTCTGAATACGAAAGGATAGGTGTTTTTCTCGGCGTATACTACTTCAAAATCTCCGTCTGCCTGAAGATCTTCGTTTTCGTGACGAAGATCAATCACTTTGCGAAGGGTATTCAAAATAGAGTCAGGGTCTTTCTCACACTTCTCAACTGTAACAGCGTCTTTTGAAGTATCCACAGGCAGATATAGTTTATCGGACGGCGCTGCAGAAAAACCACAGTTGATGCCGCTATTCCACTGCATAGGTGTTCTGGTGCCTGTTCTGCTGTAGCCGCCCTCCTTACTGTTCAGACCTTCCATATACTTCATGCCGATTTCATCACCATAATACAGAAATGGTACTCCAGGCATTAAGAAAATAAAGCTATAAGCAATTTTTGCTTCCAAAGGGGTAAACATTTTCGTCATTCTCGGCGTATCATGATTACAGGTAATAAAACTGATATATCCCTTTCCCTTTGTTCCTTTTAGATCATCAAGATATTCCTTCAGAAATGTGGTGATATCTCCTTTTCCGCCTTTACCGAAAACAGCTTTGCACTCACCTGTTTTCTGATCCTTTTCCCGGAAAAGCAATCTGTATCCGTTGTTGTCATGGTCAAGATAAAAATCACTATGAAAGCCTGCGCCAACTGCGACCTTCGGATTGCACCATTCTGAAATAATCGCCGCTTCAGGAAATTCTGTATCCAACATGGAACGGATGTTTTTCCAGACCTTACATGTCTCAGGCTTTTCACCATCTTCCCCTTTTACCAGTGAATCCGCCATATCTACACGGAAACCGTCACAGCCCATCTTCAGCCAGAAGCGCATAATATCCTTCAGTGCTTCTACTGTAGCGACACAATCCGGGTCAGATGGCTTTTTCTGCCAAGCCGGATGTGTAATCTTATTAAAGCCGTAATTCAGGGCAGGCTGTGAGCTGAAATAATTTACCATGTAGTTTCCGTCACGAGGGGTTATCCCACAGAGCAGCCGGTATTGCGGAGGAGCTTCCCACACGCAGTCTGTCCAGATATATCTTCCGCTGTATTCATTCTTTTCAGCTTGTTTACTCTTCAGAAACCATTCATTCTGGTCGGAAGTATGTCCGGGCACCAGATCCAGCAATATACGGATTCCTTTCTCATGCGCCACTTCAAACAAGCGTTTCAGATCTTCGTTCGTACCGTATCTTTCCGCTACCTGATAGTAGTTTCTTACGTCATAGCCTGCGTCCATAAACGGAGAATCATAAACAGGATTTAACCATATTGCGTTACAGCCAAGACTCTGTACATAATCCAGTTTCGAAATAATACCGTTAATATCGCCGATTCCGTCACCGTTACTGTCGCAGAAGGTTTGCGGATAAATCTCATAAAACACAGCATCTTTTAACCAATTTGGCATAATAATAACCTCCGATATATGGTAATTTTTATACATTATACCATACATCCATGCTGCTTGCAAGATATTTTGAGAGCATTTTTGTAAGTAACCCTGATTTCCGAAGACCTTTGCTTACACATCGAATCATCGAAATATGCCTATATACTTTTCACAATTTATCAGTTGAACTGTATGGCAGTAAAGTGCTTGTTTTTTTGAATTGGATTGAGGTGTAAATATTGAAAAGTCACTTTTTCGCATTGATGTTCTTATAGTATTTTTACAAAACTTTATATCATTCAGCCACAATGGTAATGTTTTATTCTTCCCTCTTCCTGCATATAGATGATTCAGTGGGGTGTTTGTATGTTTGATTTGATACAAAATATCAATGCGGCACTTAACGCTGTCATCTGGGGACCTTATATGCTGCTCTTACTCCTTGGTGTAGGTGTATTTTATACTGTAAAGTTAAAATGCTTTCAATTTGTTTATTTTAAGATGTGGTGGAAAAACACCGCTATGGCAATTTTTCGAAAAAATTACACCGATAGCAAACACGCAGGTATATCACCTTTACAGGCTATGTCTACGGCTCTGGCAGGCTCGATTGGAACCGGTAATATCGTTGGTGTTGCCAATGCGATTGCCATGGGTGGCCCCGGAGCAGTATTCTGGATGTGGATAGCCGCCTTTTTCGGCATGGCTACCGTCTTTGCAGAAAATGTTCTGGGTGTCAAATACCGTAAAGAGAAAAACGGCAGGTTCGTTGGCGGACCGATGTATTATATTGAAAGCGGATTAGGCTATAAACCATTGGCTGTTATTTTTGCCGTGCTTTGTACAGCAGCATCTTTGGGTATGGGAAATATGACACAAAGCAATTCAGTGGCAGGTGCGCTGAAAAACGGTTTTGGAGTGCCGACTGAAATCAGCGGTATCATTCTTTCGTTCCTGGTTCTGATTATCATACTCGGTGGCATCTCACGCATTGCCAGACTGACGGAAATGTTAGTACCGGCGATGACGATACTGTTTATCTTGGGAATACTGATAGTGATTGCCTTTCATTTTGATAAAATTCCCTCCGCTTTTTACAGTATTGTCAATCATGCCTTTGATATGAAAAGCGCAGCAGGCGGCTTTATGGGATATGGAATGTCAAGAGCCCTTAAATATGGCATTTCGAGAGGTGTTTTTTCTAACGAAGCCGGATTGGGCAGCTCGCCGATCGTTCACGCTGCTACGGATACAGACAACCCTTATTTGCAGGGAATGTGGGGAATCTTTCAGGTCTTTATCGATACGATTGTTCTGTGTACATTAATGGCATTATGCATTCTGACCTCTGACGGTGTTCAGCTTGGTCTTGACGGAATAGAACTCAGTACCTACTCTTTTCAAACTGTTTTGGGTAGTTTTGGTCATATCTTTATCTCTCTTTCTATCATTCTATTTGCTTTTGGTACACTGGTTTCTTGGTCGTATTACGGTGAAAGAAGCCTTGAATATCTTACCAACGGCAAATATATTATAGTTTATCGTCTATTTTATGCAGGAATTACATTTATCGGTTGTGTGACAGGTATTTCCTTTGTATGGGAAATTTCTGATACGCTGAACGGGCTGATGGCTATACCTAATCTGATAGCTCTGATTCTTCTTTCCCGTAAAGTACAATTAAAAGAATGTTTGTCTATTTATCACGCCAAGTTTTCCTTAAAGACGCAGAAGAAGACTAAAAAACTTCTTTTGAAATGATGGAAAATGTACAAGTTAGATAAAACTAATTATTCAGACTTCTTTTTTTAACTCTTTTATTGACTATTCAAAAAAACTTGTATAAAATAATAAACTGTAAATGACTTCTTACAAACATATTAAAAAAGGAATATGGATATGAGAAAGATTAGTATGATAATGCTCCTGACCGGACTTGTTCTGTGTACAGCTTCCTGTGGAAATAAAAATACCGACGCCAACCACGTTGCTAATACTGATCCCGACATCAGTATTGCTGCAAGCTCCGAGTCCCCTCATCAAGCTGAAGAATCTGTCCGCAGCAGTGTTAATAACAGTACTGCGTCTGAAAGCAAGCCGCAATCAGAAAAACCTGAAAGCAAAACGTCAACTGATATAACCGAAAGCAGTCAAGAATCTTCTGTACAAGAGTCTTCTTCGAAATACAGCACCACAGACACGCAGCAGTTCAGTGAAAACACTTCTGCAGTAGCTTCAGCGGCATCTGAAGCTGCGCAAGTCTCTGTTGAAGAAATCAGTCAGGAAGAAGCTGAAACCCGTCCGGTGCCTGATGATACAGGGGTTATAGATAATTATCTGTCTCTTCACACCAAGGTAACGTCTGTCAGCGCTGTATGGGAGCAGCAGGACAATGCCGACGGTTATTATATACAATGCTCCCCGTTTGCAGATTTTCCCGATGACAGTACGTTGACTGTCAGAACAGAGAAACTGTCAGCGGAATTCAACAATCTGGAAATCAATTCTGTTTACTATCTCCGTGCTGCATCTTACCATTCTCAAAACGGTAAAGAAAAAGTATCAGATTGGACCAAGCGAAAAGAAATCAAATTGAAAGAGATCAAACAAATTGACGGCGTTACTTACGTTGACGGCATGATCATCGCTAACAAAACATACGGTCTGCCCGAATACTATGGTGATGGATTAACAAACGATACCTATGCTGCGTATGAACAGATGGTGGCAGGCGCCGCACAAGACGGCATAGAACTGTATATGATTTCAGGATTCCGCAGTTATGAAATACAAAGCTATACCTATCAATCATTCGTTAACGACAGAGGAACCGAACTGGCAGATCTTTGCTCCGCACGTCCCGGTCATTCTGAACATCAGACAGGCATGGCGATAGATTTTAACACAACCTCAGATTATTTCGCCAGTACGCCAGAAGCAATCTGGATTGAACAGCATTGTACGGAATACGGGTTTATTCTCAGATATCCTAAAGGCAAGGAAGAAATTACAGGTTATAAATATGAACCATGGCACGTTCGTTATGTCGGAAAGAAAAGAGCTGCTGAAATTGCTGACAGCGGTCTGACGGTAGAAGAATACTATGGCATTACATCAGTATATCAGAACTGACCTATCTGTATCACAAACTGTATCACAAAGGGGCAACGACACGTTGAAGTCGTTGCCCCTTTCGATTGATTATTCTTTCTCATCTTTACGATTCTTCTGTTTTATAATTTCTTCAAGCTGCATCTTTGAGAAGCGATGCTTCTTTTTACAAAAATGACAAATCGCTTCAGCATAGCCTTTTTCGTCAGCTAAAGAACGAATTTCATCATCACTAAGGGTAATAAATGCATCAATGATCTTTTCACGGCTGCAAGAACAGGCATATCGTATTGGTGTTTCGTCCAACACCTCCACTTCAAAACCTTTAAGCGCCGTTTTGCAGATTTCTTCCATGCTCATACCTTTTGCCAGCATGGTAGTCATCGGCTCTAATTCAGATACGTTTTTTTCAATCTGATCAATTGTTTCTTCTGTAGCACCCGGCAAAAGCTGAATCAGCAAACCTCCTGCCAACAGAACTTCATGATCCTGTTTATCAAGCAGAACGCCTAATGCACAAACAGTAGGTATCTGTTCGCTCGTTGCATAATAATTAGTAATATCCTCTGCAATCTCTCCGGAAATAAGCTGAACCTGCCCGATGTACGGTTCTCCTGTTCCGTAATCTTTCATAACATTCAATATACCTGTTCTGCCCACTGCTTTTGCTACATTCAGTTTTCCGTTGGGATAGTATTCTGTGGGACAATCAGGATTCTGAACATAGCCCTTTACATTACCATTGCTATCTGAAACGGCAATAACTGCGCCTGTTTCACTGTTATCCCCCTTGACCCGCAGGGTTATGCTGGCATCCTTTTGTTTAAGCTGAGCGCCCATGATCGCTGCCGCTGTTAAAAGTCTTCCCAATGCTGCGGATGCAACAGGAGATGTGATATGAAGCTTTGCTCCCTTAAAAACTAATTCTGATGTATCTGCAGCACAAGCCATTACGGCACCGTCTGTGGTAATGCATCGTATGATTCTGTCTTTATTCATGTTTATTCATCTTCCTTACAACATATATTTCTCGCTGCGTATCAAGTTTCGGAGCTTCAAAGCTCATATCTTCATAAACAGCTTCTGTCATCAGTCCTGCTTCATTCAACATCTGTTCCATCTCAGCACGTGTATATGCTCTCTCTGAAAACTGTTCTGTATACCTGTTATATGTCTTGCCATCAGGTTCAAAAAAATCAAGCGTAATGATTACTTTATGATTGTGTGGCCGGTAGTGATTCTGCCACACACAAAAAACTTCTTCTGTATCATAAACGTAACAATTATCACCCAGAATATGCTCATGCTTATAAATTGTGTTGCAGTCAAATATCAACATTCCGTCCTGATCCAGATATTTAGCCACTTTTTCAAATGTTTTGATCACGTCTTTCGATGACGGAAGGTGATTGATACTATCCAACGTACATATACAAGTGTGTATACTGCCAATCAACTCCAGATCCTGCATTTTCTGACATAATAGCAAAATTTGTCGTCCTTCTTCAACAAACTTTTGCTGAGCAACCGATAACATATCAGATGATGCATCTGCACCAAATATATCAACTCCTTTTCGGCTCAGTTCCAAAGTAAGACTTCCTGTACCACAGGCAAGATCCAGCGTTAACCCTGCCTGGTGACCGTGCTTCTGCATTAATGAAAGAAAATACTCCGCCCTTTTTTTATACTCGACATTCACAGTCAGAACGTCATAATACTCAGCAAAATAGGAATACAAACTCACTCAGCTTCTCCCTTCTTTTTCATCTTTTTCAATGTTAACGTATAACCGTCGCTTCCATAATTCAAGGCTCTGTTAACACGACTGATTGTTGCTGTACTGGCACCGGTTCTGTCTACTATATCGGTATATATCTCACCTTCACTCAGCATTTTAGCTACAGCAAATCGCTGTGACATTGCTTTCAACTCGGCTACTGTGCAAAGGTCATCAAAAAATGCATAGCATTCTTCTAAGCTGCTCAGTGACATGATTGCTTCAAACAATAAATCGGTATTATCACTTTTAAGTTTTGCATTCATAACGCAACCTCCTATGCTCTTCTTAAACTACTATACTATTTTAACACATCATTTTATAAAAGTAAATATTTATATGCTTTCTTGGCTGGCATTTATCATTATTCATTCTCATTATATTCATGTATATTCATGTTTGTTGAAAACACCTGTCCTATATTAGTTAGATATTTCTAACCTTTGCGATGAAGTATTCTTAACACTGTTAGTATTTTTTGATTATATTATACAGTTTTTTCTAATATTTTTCTCAGAAACAAAAAAGATTTGAAGAAATGTTATTGATTTTTTTATGATTATATGCTATAATACAGAAAACAAATTAAAGGAGGCAAATATTATGGCTTATAAGATTACTGATGAATGCATTTCTTGCGGAGCTTGTGAGGCAGAATGTCCTGCAGGTGCTATTGCCGAGGGCGATGGCAAGTATGAAATCAACGCTGATGCTTGTCTGGACTGCGGTGCTTGTGCAGGTGTATGTCCTGTCGGTGCTCCCACAGAAGCATAATTTGTTAGCATAGTTTGTTAGCATAATTTCATGGTCGGTGTGATTTATTTCACACCGACTTTTTCTTTTGGCATGAAATACCTTTATTTCGGCAATACTATCTTCATCTTACAAGATGGAGGTTTGAAAGTGCTGTTCAATAAGGTTGAAATATGTGGTGTAAATACTGCCAGACTGCCTGTTTTATCTGAAAACAAAAAACAAAAGTTACTAAAAAAAATAAAAGAGGGTTCTCCGAATGAGCAGAAATCCGCAAGAGAAGAGATGATCAACGGTAATCTTCGCTTGGTGCTAAGTGTCATTCAACGCTTTACCAATCGTGGCGAAAATCCTGACGATCTTTTTCAGGTCGGATGTATCGGTCTAATCAAGGCGATTGATCATTTTGACTGTGATAAGGACGTTAAATTCTCCACTTATGGTGTTCCAATGATCATCGGAGAGGTTCGCAGATATTTAAGGGATAATAACGCTATCAGAGTCAGTCGGTCATTGCGTGACATTGCATACCGTGCTATGCAGTATAAAGAATCGTTTTTTATTGAATATGACCGTGAACCAACTATTGATGAAATAGCGGAAGCTCTTGAAGTACCACATGAAAATGTAGTCATGGCATTAGAAGCAATCGTAGAGCCTGTATCACTCTTTGAGCCAGTTTACTCAGACGGCACTGATACTATCTATGTGATGGATCAGATCGGTGACCATAACGATGATAAAAACTGGCTGGACGAAATTGCTTTGAAAGAAGCGATCCGTTCATTAAACAAACGAGAAAAGAAAATACTTGCTTTACGGTATTTCAGAGGTCAGACACAAATGGAGGTAGCCGCGGAGCTTGGTATTAGTCAGGCCCAGGTATCAAGACTTGAAAAAGGTGCATTAGCTAAAATCAAAAAAGAGTTATAACAGTTTTTTCTTCAGCAAGTGTAACAAAAATAAATTTGCTGCGTAGTATGGAATGTAATCAATCAAAGGAGGAAAACAATTATGTGTAACAATGGTTTTTTTGGCAACAATAGCTGTGCTTGGGTGATTCTTCTGATCGTTATTCTTTCCTGCTGTGGCGGCAATAACGGTTGTGGCTGCAACGACAACAACGGCTGTGGCTGCGGCTGCTGATTTTGACTGATCTTTTCTTCGTCAAATAATTTTTTGAATCAATAAGCGAACCGGCTCATACCTTGCGGTTATGAGCCGGTTCGCTTTATCGTTCGCAGTATGATTAGACTGAAATATCTTTTCCGTCTTCAATTGCTGACAACAAATCAACCCTGCGCTGATGACGTCCACCTTCAAATTCTGTACTGATAAAGATATCCGTCATTTTAATGGCAAGTTCTTCGGATACTACGTTTTGCCCCATACAAATGATGTTTGCGTTGTTATGCCTTCTGGTCATTTCTGCCAACTTTTCATTTGTGCAAACAGCAGCTCTGACCCCCTTCACCTTATTGGCTGCCATTGATACTCCTAAACCTGTTGTACAACAGATAATCCCAAAAGGAAAATCATCGTCAGCTACCGCTTTCGCAGCCATGTATGCAAAACGAGGATAATCAACGGATTCTTTGGAATAACATCCAAAATCCTTATACTCTATCCCTTTTTCTTCAAGATGCTTTTTCAGAGCTTCTTTCAGTTCAAAAGCTCCATGGTCAGCAGCTATTGCAACCTTCATATTTCAATACTCCTTTCCGAATATAACTATTTACTTATTCTGATTCAATCTTGCTTTCAATTCACGCTCAGCCTGTGGTAACCGTAGATACAGCGGCATCAGTTCATCAGCGGTGCATAGCTGATTCTTCAATATCAATTCCATTGCAGCCATCGCCGTACCGTATGCTCTCTGATATCTCAGATTCATTGGAGCTAATATTATCCGAGGGATGTTACCCTCAAAAATGTTGTAACAAATATCCGCTCCGTCTCCAACTAAATAAATAGCTTCCCCTTGATATTGCTCCTTTAATTCCTGCTGCAGTTCCTGAATGGAAAGCGCCCTGTCTTCTGTCAGACGTTCTGCCTTGCCGTTATCCAGTCTGAACAGTGCATTATAAACCTGAGCACATCTGGCGTCCATAACTGCACATACAATTCCTTTTTGATAAGGCATATTGTACGCCATAGAAGAAAGGGTTGATACCGCAGCACATGGTTTCCCGAGCGGATATGCCAATCCTTTGACAGATGACACACCAATCCTGACCCCTGTAAAAGAACCGGGACCTGCATTTACCGCAAATACATCAATATCGTTCAGACTAAATGAAGTAGTATCCAACAAAGCGCTGATAACCGGCATCAGAGTCTGGCTATGTGTAGTTTTTGTATTCAAGAAAAACTCACCTGCAAGAAAGCCGTCTTTCACAATAGCAGCAGATACCGGTGATGCGGATGTATCTATTGCAAGTATGTTCATAACTCAGACGCCCCCTCTATGATGATTTCTCTGTTTTGTTCTGACACTGTTTTTATCGTTATAGTAATTCGGCATTCAGGCAAAAACGGCATGATGTTTTCACTCCATTCGATAATCAATACACCGTTGTCAAGATAATCAAAAAAACCGGTGGAATACAAGTCGTCAAAACTATTAATCCGGTACATATCAAAGTGATACAGCATATATTTTCCGGTGTATTCATGCACCAAAGCAAAGGTTGGACTCGAAACTCCATCGGTTACCCCCAGTCCATGGGCTAATCCCCGGGTAAACGCAGTCTTTCCTGCACCTAATCCTCCAAACATTGCAATCACTTCATTTCCCTGCAATGTTTGTGCCAGCCTTTCCCCTATTGCTTCCGTTTCCTGCTCTGAGTCACTTAAGAACTTTTGCAAATACGTTCTCTCCCATCAGAATAATCCTGTAATCTTGCCATCAGCGTCAATGCCGATTTTTTCAGCGGCAGGTACTTTTGGCAATCCGGGCATCGTCATTATATCACCCGTGTATACAACAACAAAGCCTGCACCGTTGGAAAGCCGTACATCTCTTACCGTTATATGGAAACCCTGAGGCTTTCCGAGTAAGGAAGGATCATCTGAAAGTGAATACTGGGTTTTAGCAATGCATACCGGAAGATCCTGTATATTCAGCTTTTCAATCTCTGCTATTGCTTTCTCGGCAGCAGAAGTATAAATCACACCTTCTGCACCATAGATGTTTTGCGCAACAGAAGCAATCTTCTCTTTGAGTGAAAGTTCCAGTCCATACAGCGGCTTGAATTCTGAGGGTCTGTCTGCAGCTTCCACAACCTTCTGAGCCAGTGCAAGACCGCCCTCACCGCCTTTTGCGAAGACTTCCGAGAGTGCAAATTCGGCTCCAAGCTCTTTACAGTATTCCTCAATATAACCCAACTCAGCATCTGTATCATTTCCAAAGCGATTGATGGCAACCACTACCGGCACACCATACTTATGCATATTGCCGATATGCACACCAAGATTGACAATTCCCTTTTTGAGTGCTTCTATATTCTCCTGACCCAGATCTGATTTGGCTACACCGCCGTTATACTTTAATGCACGAACGGTTGCTACTACGACAACTGCAGCGGGGTTCAAACCTGCTTTACGGCATTTGATATCAAAAAACTTCTCTGCTCCCAGATCAGATCCGAAGCCTGCTTCTGTTACACAGTAGTCAGCCAGCTTCAGGGCAAGCTTAGTTGCTCTCACCGAGTTGCAGCCATGCGCTATATTCGCAAAAGGACCTCCATGCATGATGGCAGGCGTTCCTTCCAGCGTCTGAACAAGATTAGGCTTAATGGCATCCTTTAACAAAGCTGCCATTGCTCCGTTCGCTTTCAGATCAGAGGCATAAACAGGTTTTCCGTCAAAGGTATAAGCAACCAGAATATTGCCAAGTCTTTCCTTCAGATCCATAAGATCTGACGCCAGACACAAAATTGCCATTACCTCACTTGCTACGGTAATGATAAAACCGTCCTCACGAGGTACACCGTTGACTTTACCGCCTAATCCGGCTACAATATTACGCAATTCACGGTCATTCATATCCAGACAACGCTTGATCAGGATTCTTTTTACATCAATCCCTAATGTGTTTCCCTGCTGAATATGATTGTCAAGCATGGCACAGAGCAGATTATTAGCTGCTGTAATGGCATGCATATCCCCTGTAAAATGTAGATTGATATCTTCCATGGGGATTACTTGAGCATATCCACCGCCTGCTGCTCCTCCCTTTACTCCGAAAACCGGACCAAGTGAAGGTTCTCTGAGCGCAATCACTGTCTTTTTGCCCAGCTTTGAAAGAGCATCTCCAAGTCCTACAGATGTGGTCGTTTTTCCTTCTCCTGCAGGGGTCGGATTAATTGCCGTTACCAGAATCAGTTTGCCGTCTTTTTCGCATGATTTATTCTGAATCAGTTCTTCAGACAGCTTTGCCTTGTATTTGCCATAATACTCCAGATCCTCTTCTTCAATGCCCAATTTCTGAGCTATTTTCAGTATCGGCGCAGGATTTGCCTGCTGTGCTATTTCGATATCCGAAAGCATGAATAATCTCTCCCTTATTTTTATTGCCTTCAACAGTTATTTTACTGCCTGTATCCGGATTCTATTATTTTATTTTAACACACTTTTTCTGCCTGTACAACCGTTAAAGCCAATTTTCTGTGGATATTTTTTATTTCAGGATTCATTAACGGTTTTTATCTATTTGGGAAAATATCATAGAAATGACTGATAATGGATTTGTTTATTTTCTTTTCTGTCCATTGAAGTCATTCATCAAATATGCTATACTCTTTTATATAGAATCCTAAGGAGGAATCGTGTTGAATAATTATAACTTAAAATCTGTTTTAGCCGTCTTACTGAGCTGTACACTTCTGGCTTGTACCGCTTGCAGCAATGGCGGTCAGAAAAAAGACACTTCCGTTACTGAGAACAGCTCCATAAGCTCAGAGGCAAGTCTACAAGAATCTGATCCTTCCGACAGCAGCACTGACAATAATTCTGAAGAAGAATCAAAAAATGATACTGCTGATCCGACTGACGCTAAAGAGCAGGGCGATCTTCCGGCGCTTTCTGACGATGACGGTTCTGATGTCGGCGGTTTCTATAATGACAGCGGCATTCTGATTTATAACCGTACTGCTTACGAAATGTTCTACGGTAATGAGGACCTTGCCAAGGACTATGCACAGGCTATGTCACGCATCAAAAACGCTTTGGGCGATGACATTAAAGTTTATAATGTACTTGTTCCGACACACTGTGGTGTCACTTTACCGGAGAGATTCTATGATGAATACGGAATCTCTGATCAGAAGCAATACATTGATACCATCATCAGTAATTATACTGCCGATATCATCGGCATCAACACTTATGACACTATCGCTCATCACAGAGATGAATACCTTTACTTCAACACCGACCATCACTGGACAGGATTGGGCGCTTATTATGCTTACAAAGCCTTCTGTAAAGCTGCAGGCATAGATTATCTCAGGTTATCCGAGTTAGAAGAAGGTACAATTGACGGCTATTACGGCAGCCTGACCAATTATATTGATGAATCGCTTGTCAACGAAGATACCGTACACTACTTCACAAAAGACGCAGATACGTCCACCTCTGTTTTTGATGCTGACGGCACCAACGAGCAGGAAACCCGTTTGTTCCATACCTATGCAGAAGGTTCAAACGCTTACGGCGTTTTTCTGGGTGGTGACAGTCCTTTGATGGTTTGTAAAAACAACGATGGCAACGGAAAAAAAGTAGCTGTTGTAAAAGAATCCTATGGTAATGCTTTCTGCCCTTATATTGCGCTGACATACAGCGAAACACACATGATTGATTTCCGCTATATTGAACTGGATTTTCAGCAGTATCTGAAAGACAACGAAATAGATGAAGTAATCTTTATTAACAATGCAATGGCTTCTGCTACAGGACCGAGAGTTGATGAACTGAACGCTCTTGTAGGCTGATGTTCCGGTTGAGTTACCGTTTCCGACAAAATAATCCCCGACATACTAAAACCCCTGTTATACCGCCTTCATGCAGTATAACAGGGGTTTTAATTATTGTATCTTAAAACAACAAGATAAATCTACCGAACTGTCAATCACTTCCTTCAACTTTGAAGCTGAAGTCTGAAGCTCTTTTTGTTCATCCTCTGAAAGACTGATCGGAACCAACCCTTCAACACCGTTTTTACCCACAATAGCAGGCATACTGAGCGCAATACCGTTGATGCCATACTGACCTTTCTGCATACTTGATACAGGCATAATCGATTTTTCATCACGCACTACAGCTTCGCAGATACGCTTAACGGACATAGCAATGCCATAGTATGTTGCTTTTTTCTTTTCAATGATTTCATAAGCACTATTTTTAACATTGTCGGCTATCGCTTTCATAGACTCGTCATGATTATAATAGCCTCTCATCTCGCAGAAGTTGTGCAGAGGTATGCCCGAAACATTTGCACTGCTCCATGCAGCAAGTTCACTGTCACCGTGTTCACCGATAATAAATGCATGAACAGATCGACTGTCTATACCCAGATGCTCCCCAAGAATATACTTCAGTCTTGCACTGTCCAGAACAGTACCGGATCCGAAAACCCTGTTTTCAGGAAAACCGCTGAGCTTTGCAGCCACATAAGTAAGAATATCAACAGGATTAGCAACAACCAGTATAATACCGTCACGATTATACTTTGCAATCTCCGGAATGATGCTCTTAAATATTGCTACGTTCTTTTTGACGAGATCCAAGCGTGTTTCACCCGGTTTTTGACCGGCTCCTGCAGTGACGATAATAATTGAAGCGTCGGAAATATCTTCATAGTTACCTGCATAAATATTCATCTGTTTGGCAAAAGGCAAACCGTGACTGATATCCAGAGCCTCGCCTTCTGCTTTTTCTTTATCATAGTCAATCAGAACCAGTTCAGAAAATAACCCGCTTTGCATCAGAGCAAAAGCAGAGGCTGAACCGACAAATCCGCAGCCGACAATCGCTGCCTTTCTGGTGTTAATTGTTACCACAGTACATCTTCCTTTCTTGTGAATCAATTAATTAGATCATTCTAATTTATTCTAATATAACATATTATCGACGCTATTTCAAGAAAATATACGAATAAGAAAAGATAATTTTTCCTCTCGATTATTCACTCAAAAAGGAAGAGAGCTGTTGCCAACTCTCTTCCTAAAAATCAGCTATTTTATTTATTCTCCTGCTTTTTTCTGCGGAATAAAACCAGAAGCAACATAACGATCATTGTAACAATTACCAGACCAAAAAAGATAAACGTAATTGTTTCTCCGGTATGAATATAGCTACCGCTTGACTGGTCATCGGAGGGAATGTCTACCTCAGCGGTAAATATCCATTTAAAGATTACTTCGCCTTCAATATGCGTTTTGCCTGTTTTCTCACGAATTAATTTTACACCGTTAAAATCATAGATCCTATGCCCTTCATCAATGTCGCCGCCGGCATTACCGGTATTGTTCCACACAATAACTGCACGCAGCACTCGACTCTCGCCGGGACCATAGCGTCCAAGATCAAGCGGTTCATCACGCACGTCGGGAACACCTTCACCTGTAACCTTACCTGTATAGACAACTCTGTCATCAATATACAGGGTCAGCACACATTCCTCCTCAAGATCAATGTCACCATATTTTGTCATCGGCTGTGCATTGAAATAGATGTGATAAGATGCATCTTCCCACAGGTTCATAATCTGTATATTTTTAGTATATTCCTCCCCGGGAGTCATATCTTCAACTTCGAAAAAATACTCACCACGTTCGCTCACCGAATTGCCGTTATCGTCCAGAACAACCAACTTTTCCGGAAGTCCTGCTACAGATCCGGCTCTCAGCTCATCAGCAGAAACAGTCATGCTGCTGCAGAAAAGAAACACTGCCGTAAATAACACGGCTATTAACTTTTTAGCCAAATGCATCATACGGCAGGTCTCCTTTATTTTACAGAGTTTTCTTCTTTTTTAACATAAAACGATAATTGATTATCAGTTATGCCTAAGAAATACTACATTATCCCCAGGTTAAAGCAGTTGTCTTCTCATGAGAAGGATCTTTTATCGTGACATTACTTTCATCAAGCGCACCTTCTGTAACTGCTGTAGCAAGAACAGAACCATTATTATCATATGTAACCTGTGCAGACTTGAGCTGTACGTCAATATCAAAGTCAAAATACTTATACATATTCTGAGTTGTATCCTTATCCAATACAACACTGTCAATCAGCTTAGCAGATGTCTCACCCGGCTGAAGAATGCTTGTATAGTAGAAGAATGCAGTGTCTTTGCCATCAGCAGGATCATCAGTATCAACTGTATCCACCGGTAAGATCTGCCACTTGTCAGCAATTCCGCCGCTGACTACTACGTCGTCGGACAAATTGATATAAATCTTCAGGTCACCACTGTTATTATAGGCTGTTTCTGCATTAGTGAATACATCAAGAGCTTCTTTATACGCTCTGTAAGCAGTATTATACTCATTGATGGAAGTCTCAAGGTTTTCTGCTGCAGTGGTTGATTCTGCCGGTGCGGTTTCAGCATCAATTGCATAGCCCATCTCGGCTTTAATCAGTTCTTCAAGCATAACCTTCTTGTTATTCAAGGTCTTTATTTCATTGACAAGACGGGTAACGTCACCGTAAAGTCCTGCTGCCGAATCCTTCGCTGTGCGGGTTTCATAAGAATATTCTGTACCCTTTGAATCCACAAGCATATCTGTACCGGCATCATAGCTGTCCTCGCTTTGAGGATTTGAGCCCGGATATGTTCCAAGGTGATTTACAGCGTTTACTGCTTTTTGTCTTTCACTGTCAGCATAAGCACGCTTTTCATCATAAGCTTTCTGAGCTTTCTTCAGCGCTATGGTCTTTGTGTTGATCAAGTGTAATTCATCTGCACTGTCCCCATCAAAACTTACGCTGTCAAGCTGAGACCATGTAACACTATCTGAAGCAACTAACTGATCAAACGTCATGTTTTCAGTAATACCCAGCTTTGCTTTAATTTCGTTTACATAAGCTGTAAACATATCGTCACCATAGCCGGTTGCTGTTTTCAGCGCTTCTAAGTCTTCTTTAGCCGTTAAGAGATCTATATAAAGCGTATTATCGTCAAAATATTCTGCCTTATCTGTCTCAGCGGGATCCCAATATCTCTTACCAAGATTAGCACTGCCATAGGTAATGTTAAATGTTTTCATATCTTTAGCAGCGCCATTGTAGTTGGCTCCGTAAAGTTCTTCATAAGCATCCCAAGCATTATGAAGGGCAGCAACTCTGTTTGCTTCTTCATCAGCAACCTGTTTGTAAATACCGGTCTTAGGATCAGTATTGCTTCCGAGGATTTCGTTGAGCTTATATACCTGCTCTCTTAACTCTGTCATTTCAGCTTCACGCTGATTAACAATTCCCAGATACTTGGCAACAGCTTCTTCTGATACCTGCTGATCCTGCATTGCCTTCTGCAAGCGTGCACGAGCCTGAGCAAGATTATGCTCCGCTTCGTCAAGATTTGCTGCAGCAGTTGTGTAGGCATTCCAGTCAACAGGAGTACCGGAATATGTAGCAACCAATCTATTTTCTGCCTGATCGTATGACAAAACAGGTGTTACAACCTCGTTCTTTTCATATACCAGATTACCTGTTGCATTTACTAACTGACCGTCAGTTTCTACTCCGTCATAAGTGAAGTCCAACATATCGTCAGGCGAAACAACCAAATTGTTGACTTTATAATACTTTCCGTCCTTATAGTAGTAAGCACCATAAGTAAAGAATTCTCCGCCGTTTGTCATGGATTCAACGTCAATTGATCTTCTAAATACATAAAGACCTTCTGCATCAGGAGTAAAGTCGAATTATACAAACGCCTCTACAAACTTATCTTTCTCTGCTGAATTCTGCCATGTTTCTTCGGAGATAATGTGAGCAAGGTCACCATTGTTGTAACGGTATACCTTCTCGCCTGCAGCCTTACATCTTGCCTTATCTGCATCAGGCAGCGCATTATATCTTTCTTTCGTGATAAAAGCAGATCTGCCGTATACAACATTATTCCTATCTTCATCAGTTGCAGGAATTCTGTTTTCACTACTGGGTGTATATCCCTCAGTATAAATATAATCTTCTACAAGATAGTACCCATCTACAGCATTAGGATAAGAAACAATAATGTTGCCTAATTCTGCTTGAGATGCATACGGTTTATATGCAAGATATGCACCGGCTTCAATGGAATAATACTCATCTTTTGTCAGTTCAACGCAATCTTCAATGGTGATTGTTTCAGCGCCAATCTTATTCGTTTCGATTACGCCTGAATTAACGGTTTCTGTGCCAACAATTGTTGTGCCCCATGTTGTAGCAGTATCGACATCCTTAACGATAGACAGTTTACTGCTGACAGTTTCTTCAACAAACGCTGCGATAGAACCAGTATTTGTTGCATAAACATCCTTGTTTACTTCCTGTCCGGGAAGGAAGTTTTTGGGAGGTGCAAAAGACTCGACGATTGATACGCCGTAATCACTGCTCGCCGTCAGACGGTTGGTAACTTCATCTTTGGATGTGAACCATGCAAACGATGAACCTGCAATGATCAATGCAGCCAGAATACAGGATGCGCCTAAGACTCTGCGTCTTTTCTTAGATTTGCTTGCCATTTTTCATTTCTCCTTTGTTGTATATTTTTCCCTTGCGGGGATAAACCATGTTTGCGGGTGTGGTTCCGCAAAATGCGCATTGCTGATGCAATGCACTGCAGATCAGACATTCTCTTTAAGCTTTGTTATTTAGATAAAACGTCTGATCCATAGTGTCCGACTTAACCTTCTCTCTGCAGTATTATCACAAGATTTCGGTTTACAGATGTACTGCAGTTATTCCCACATCATCAGACGCTCATTCAGGCAATATCTCCGACGGATCAGAAGATCCTGCACTGCTGTTTTCGTCTTCGTTCTGCGGTTTCTCTGATACAGTAGCCTGCGCTTCCTCGGACAAAGAAGTAACGGATTCGGTAACACACTCAGCGATGGCAGGCTGTTCATTGCCCTTATCGTCATCGTCATCACCTTTACCGATCAAGAAGTAGCGCTTCAGTAACAGGAATAAGGCGCCAATCATAATAGCAATCAAAACGATCAGATACCATCGTAGCTGTATAAATCTGACAACATAGCCCAATCCCGGTATGCCAAAAGTGACTTTACCAATGACCCGACTGCCATCTATCAGAAAACTGTCGCCTACGTCGTTAGCATCACCTTTCGTTCGAAAACAAGTTTCAGAGGTACCCTCGAAATTTTCGAGTTTTTCGGTAACACGGTGCGTCAGGTAAGCATCACTATTCTGTGATGGATTAAATGTAATAACGTCACCGACATTGATTTCCGAAGCGTCCGTGATTTTGACAAAAATCATATCTCCGACTTTATAGGTCGGTGTCATAGATGGTGTCAAAACGGTATAGTACCGATAACCAAACAGTGATTTATCCGGCGAAGCGCTGAATGCAAACAATATTGCTCCGATCAGAATGGCTGCAGCAAGCAAATATACAAATACAGTAAATGCTATATCAAATATTTTTGCTCCAACAGGCATTTTTTTCCTTTCTTCCCGTTTATCAGCCTTAGCTGTAGCAGATTTGCTAATAGGGTACCACTCCCTTCATCTTTTTATTTCTTCATTTTTGGTGCGACCTAATTCGGTATCGTTATCTTTTTCATCATTATTTGCATCAGAAAGATTGTTGTCTTCCAATAACTCAGCATCAGACATTCTTCTGTATATTTTTCTGATGAAGTAAATACCTATCAAGCCCAACGCTATAATCACCAATAATATCCTGCCAAACCTGGTACTCAGGAAAAGAATGACATAGCCGAACGCCGGTATTTTAAAGATAACCTTTCCTACAACATTATTGTAAGGCACCGGTTTAGAGTCTTCAATATCGTTGTTATCGCCTTTTGTCCTGAGCAGCTTCTGTTCATTATCAATACCTACCACTCTATGAGTTACAACCTTGTTATCGCTAACCGAATAAGTGATAACGTCCCCTACTGAGAGGTTTTCAAAATAAACACGCTGCACCACAACAACTGATCCAATGCGATATTCAGGTTCCAAACTGCCTGTTTCTACGCAATAAAGCTTCATACCGCACACCAACAAAATTACAACTGCAAGCCCTAAAATAATCACCAGAAAATACAGGAAAAACAAAAAAGCGTTACCTATGAGAGCAATTTTTTTCATTATCCCACCCTTATTCTGATTCTTTGGCATCTATACATAGTGTTGCAATTCTATGGACATTGTTATACAACATTTATATATTTATGTCAATAGTATATAATTATTGTTGACTATTATTAACAATTTAGTCATATTATGTAAAATGCTGTCGCTATTACAAGTGTTGTGAGTCACTATATTAAGTTTCAGTATGCTATGTTTCATTATATAATCTAATAACCAGACCTATCAATCAGATATGTAAATACTGCTCAACCATCACAAAAACCGCTGAAGACGTTTGTCTTCAGCGGTTTGGCAGTTCTGCTGTGTCTGTTATTCAAAGGTACTCCTTTTATACTTCCGGAACAGACGGCAATGCGTTGATTCCTATTGCCAGGTCTTCATCTGTCGGAATATAATCTGTCATTTCTCCGTCATTATATTTCTGATATGCTACCATGTCAAAATATCCTGTACCGGTCAGCCCAAACAAGATTGTCTTTTCTTCTCCGGTTTCCTTGCACTTGAGTGCCTCGTCTATCGCCGCTTTAATCGCATGAGAGCTTTCAGGTGCAGGTAATATTCCCTCTACCCTTGCAAATTTCTCTGCCGCCTCGAATACAGCGGTTTGTTCTACTGCCACAGCTTCCATCAATCCATCATGATATAGCTGACTGAGGGTAGACGACATTCCATGGAATCGTAAGCCGCCTGCGTGATTCGGAGACGGAATAAAGCCCGAACCCAGTGTATACATCTTTGCAAGAGGACAAATTTTGCCTGTATCACAGAAATCATAGGCAAATACACCTCTTGTAAAGCTCGGACAGGACGCAGGCTCTACTGCAATGATTCTGTAATCCTGTTCTCCTCTGAGTTTCTCGCCCATAAACGGTGAAATCAAGCCTCCCAGATTAGAACCACCGCCGGCACATCCTATGATGATATCAGGCTTGACATGATATTTGTCCATTGCAGCTTTTGCTTCCAGACCGATAATAGACTGATGAAGCAATACCTGATTTAATACGGATCCAAGTACATAACGGTATCCAGGAGTATGAGTTGCAACCTCTACTGCTTCAGAAATAGCACAACCAAGGCTTCCCGTTGTACCGGGGTGCTCTTCAAGAATCTTTCTGCCTACTTCTGTTGTCGTAGAAGGCGACGGCGTAACCTCTGCTCCGTAGGTTCTCATCACCTCTCTGCGGAAGGGTTTCTGTTCATAGCTTACCTTTACCATATATACCTTACAGTCAAGACCCAGATATGCACACGCCATAGACAGCGCTGTACCCCACTGTCCTGCGCCCGTTTCTGTCGTGACACCTTTCAGTCCCTGCTTTTTGGCATAATAAGCCTGTGCTATGGCTGAATTCAGTTTATGACTGCCGCTTGTGTTGTTACCTTCAAATTTGTAATAGATTTTTGCCGGAGTATCCAAGGCTTTTTCAAGACAGTACGCTCTGACCAACGGTGACGGGCGGTACATTTTATAGAATTCCCGGATTTCCTGAGGAATGGCAATATATGCTGTATCGTTATCTAATTCCTGAGCTACCAGCTCTTCACAGAAGATACCACTCATCTCTTCGGCTGTCAAAGGCTTGCCTGTTCCGGGATTTAACAGCGGTGCCGGTTTTGTTTTCATATCTGCTCTGACGTTATACCAACTTGTAGGCATTTCAGATTCTTCCAGATAAATCTTATAGGGTATTTTTTGTTCACTCATATTGCTTTCTCCTTTTCAATCGAATATTATTGATCGGTATTCTGTCACGGATTTCGCTCAGCCTCGCCATCGTTCTTTTAGCAGTATCATGTCCATTCCTCCTAAAATATAAAAAACCTGTCCCAACATTCTTCAAAAGAAATGTCGGGACAGGATAATTCCTGCGGTGCCACCCAACTTGATGCAATATCGCATCCGCTCACTCGTACTATCATACGATGACCCTTTGTAACGGTAGATCATAGCCGTCTTACCTACTCTGTACTTCATACTTTTCAGTTCGCCCTCAGAAGCCCATTCAGCATTGCGAATTTTGCTGCGATCCCACCACCCACAGCTCTCTGTAAAAACCTCGGCAAAACTTACTTACTCTTCCTCAACGGTTTATTGGCATTATATACCATTTTATTCTGTCAGTCAATACTTATAAATAAAAACTAATATGTAATTTCAAATCGGATATTTTTACTCACCGATTGCTTCGTGCTTTTAGCAAAATTTCAGTAACTTCTCTATTCAGGGTCTGAATGTTTTTTTCATGATATCCCTTTAATATCAAATCTGAGATGAGTTTTTTATTATAACGTAATCTGAAAACTCGCAACTATCTTGTTTTTATATAGTTCAAGAAGTAATTCAAGTGATCTGCTGATAGTCAGGAATCAGCAGATTGCTTGAGTGTTTATAAGCTATTTATGTGTGATGATGGGATTGATTTTATTGATAATCATTGTTATAATAATTTATTGAGAGTCAGAAATTGATATGTTCACTTTCGCCACATACATGAAAGGAATTGTTCCTTATATGAAACAACAATTATATAATCCGGAATTTCCGTTTGTCATTCCCCCCGAAAGCTTTCATAAATATACGCCTCGTGAGTTTTTACAATACTGTCTGGGTGCTACCATGTATATGCCCGGTACCATGGACATTACCCCTAAAATCCTGTCAGGCGCTCTTCCCGGTCTGACAACGATAGTCCTTTGTTTTGAGGACGCTTGTCCCGAGGCAGAGGTACTGCAGGCGGAAGAAAACGTTTATCATCTGCTGAATACCATCAGTGAAGCTGTTGACAAAGGGGATTTTTCACCGGACAATGTCCCTCTGATTTTCGTCAGAGTTCGTGATATTGAGCAATTCAAACGCTTTTCGGCAAAACTTCGTAAAAACCAGCTACGGTATCTTTGCGGCATCAGTTTTCCGAAATTTAGCTCTGCCAACGGCCGTACCTATTTTTCATTTCTAAAAAAGCTGAACACTATGTATGGTGAGATCCTCTATGGAATGCCTATTATTGAGGATCCTGCCGTCGCCTATAAAGAAACCCGTATGAATGAGCTTTTGAAGATCAAAGATATTTTGAATGAATATCGTGATCTGGTATTGCAGGTACGAGTTGGCGGCACCGACTTTTCTTCTGTATTTGGCGTCAGAAGAGGTGTTGACTACTCCATATATGACATTACCGCTGTTAAAGACTGTCTTTCTGATATTATCAATGTTTTTTGCCGCAATAATGATTATATTGTTTCCGGACCTGTCTGGGAGTATTTCCGGACACCGAAAGAACTCATGTTCCAGGAGCTTCCAAAACATGGTTTTGAAGACTATCTTTTAAAAAGAATTCCTTTAGTCAACAATGAGATTGACGGTTTACTGCGTGAGCTTATCCTTGACAAAGCCAACGGTTTTGTCGGAAAAACCGTTATCCATCCTTCTCATGTCAGATTTGTAAATGCGCTGATGGCAGTAACAAATGAAGAATACATGGACGCTGTCATGATTCTTGATAACCGGTCAGGCGGAGTCGTAAAAGGCATAAACAGCAATAAGATGAATGAAATAAAGCCACATACTAACTGGGCTGTTAAGATTTTCAACCGCGCCCGTGCCTTTGGTGTCATTGAAAATGAAGGCGCATATTTCAAGCTTTTTGCCAACTATTGAATGGATAGTATATCCTCAAGGACATGACACATACCGTCTGAAAAAAAGCCGCTCACAGGTATACTTCTCTTGCCGATACCCTTTGCCTCTGAAAAACTCTCCGGATACAATGCTATATCACTCAATGACAGCATTGACAGATCAAATACACTGTCACCGGAAGCTATCGCACAGCAGTTTTCCAATTGTAACCGCTGACATAATCGCTTAATTGCATTTCCTTTTGTCAGCTCGGACGGCAGCCCATACAACTTGCTGCCACTGTATAAGATACTGATGCCCTTCTCTGTATAGGTATTTTTCAGATACCGGAACAAAGAAGGGTCTTTTTCTGTTTTAGCAAACACCATATAGGGGCTCAGATCATGTAGATGTGAATTGCCGAGATGATTAAATAAATCTTGATATACACAGGATAATGAATCCGAAGATTTTGATACAATAGATAAGGATTCCGTTTCCCAGCTTTCGTCAGGTGTTCCGTGATCCAGTAAAACCGCACCGTTCTCTACAAGTGCATAATGAAGCGTCAGTTGCTCCAGTAAAGGCGCAATCCTTTCATACTGCTGCTGCGTTCTTGTCGTGACAGGAATCAGAAGGTTGTCCTTCTCTTGCGAGAAACGCTGTAAAAAGGTCAGCGTTCTGCGTGTCACATAGCTTTGTTCCCTTTCCAGATAATACTCCGCTGTCAGTTTTGGCTCCGGAATATCATGACGGAAGGAATATATCAGCGTATTGTCCAAGTCCGTAAACCAGATATTCATTACATCTCTCCTTTATGTATCTGCTAACCTGCGTATCAGACCACAGGCTTTGTAATATCGAAAAGGATAGACTTCCAGCTCGATTTGTTTCTCATGAGCAAGCTGATAGATATGTCCCAGATATTCTTCATCATACAGACTATGAACCAGTATTTTCCACGGAATCCTTCTGAGCAAAACTCTGGTTGCTTCTCCTAATCCCGGCTTTATCAGGTTAATATCTGAAATATCGTATGCTTTTGCAATTGCTTGTATTTCCTCCTGCGGCTTTTGATTACTTACAGGACAATCATCAAAATGATAATCACAGCCAAAACAATTTTCAACAGCCGTCAGAAAAACTTCCGTCAGGTCTTCCTGCTCGAATTCCTGATAATAGGCTGCTCCATGAAAATCTGCTTCGCCGATAATATCTTTCCTGAAAAACGTACGGCTGATCAAACCGGATACCGTAGCATTCAGACATGAACTTGGAATCAAAAAATCCCGATGCGTTCCGCATTTTCCTGAAACATAAGCAGGATCGGATAATACGGCTATCGTATCGTCAACCCCGGGATAATCAGTCATTGCTTCCTTTAATTGTTGCCGAATAGCCCCCTTGCCTGTCCAACCGTCTACAAACTGAATCGTTTCTTGTGAATGTCGCCGGAGAATATAATCCATGGCGTTGCGGTCAATTCCTCTGCCACGAATGATTGATATGGTATAATGCGGAATTTCTATACCATATCGTTTCCTAATATATCGCTTCAACAATACACCGACAGGTGTTCCTGCTCTGGCAAGAGACACTAAAACCGTACCATGCCTTTTTTCAGCTAATATGCTGTCACTTAACAGCTCTATGGCTTTTGCAGTCGGTGCTGCATATCGTTCAAGTGCTTTCAAAAACGTCTGCTTGTATGCTTTGCTTGGCAGATGTTCCTTCGGCAGCATCTCTGAATAATGTACGCCTGACTGAATCATTCTTTCTCTATCACGGTTTTCCATAGGTTCTATCATTCCGCTGATATCTTTCAGCAATAATATAACATCTTCCTTTTGATAACTGCTCCGCATAATTATCCTCTTATCAAATATATTTTTTTACAATACTTTTGCAGCATATCACTCAACTGCTGCATTCCCCTGCATATCTGTTCAAGGTCGTTGCTGTCTGTAATCACCACTGCTGCATTGTAATAATCTAAATTATAAAGATAATTTTTTCTATCCATCTCATAAAAACTATAGATTGACCAGCCGTTTTTACAGGGGTATCCGGAATGAGTATTTATCCCGATCGGACTTCTTGTCGTTGAATGTGTCATCACTTTTTTACCATACAGCTTTTCAAATTCCTGACCGGCTACTATTGCCGGCATCATACATTCTTCTGTCCCTAAAAAAAGGATCCGACTGCTTTCTGACAGCTTTTCTTTTAATTGCATAGTAATTTCTTCACAGAAAAGCCTCATATCCTTTTTCAAACTTCTGATACTGCTGCCCTTTCTGAGATCTGGCAATCTATGCTTCAGTTGTATGGCTTCATAACTCCCCAAATGATCGCTGCAATACGGTTCCGGCATTGTTACCGACAAAAAAGCAACTTCTTTTTCAAAATTCCGGTCCGTTATCTTTACCAACGATACAAAATGAATATTTTGCATCTGCATCTCTTTTATCACTTCTTCAGACATTCTGTTGATAATGGATCCCACAACAAACCTGACAGTTCTTAAAAAATCAAATTTCGTTCTTAGTTGTCTGATGATGTTGTGAATCGTTTTTCCCGTCGAAATTTCATCATCTATCAAAACAATCGTAGCAGTACTGTTTTGCGAAATAGCTGTACAATCAATCTGTTGATCGACTGCATGACTGTGTTCCTCCGAAAAACTGACTGTCTGATCAGATATCAGCTTTTCCCTGGTAGTATGAAGATAAATAACGTCTTCCGGAAACTGTAAAGCTGCAAGTGCACCGATTGCTGTGGCAGTTTCAGCAAATCCAATGACAATCTTGGCATCAGAAGCTTCCAGATATAGCTTTTCCCCCAGAGCAGCAGATAATTGATAAGTTTTAGCAGGCGAAACAGGAATATGCTTTCCCTGCAGTGGATCGACTAGCAAATAGCTCCTTTTGGGATTATTAATTCTTTTACCTAATTGAAGTACCTCTTTTTCAGAATAAGTAATCATTTTTTTCTCCTATACAAATATTCGGGATAACAAAAGCAGGCAAAATGGGTTTTGCTGAACTGAGAACAACCATTTATTACATTGCTGATGCCTTATTGAGTATTCACTCTATCTCCACCCCAAAGCTTTCACACAGTGTTTGCAACTTTCCATGATAACCGGAGCCCACCGCTTTCAGTTTCCATTCTCCGTTATGATAGTATATTTCTGCACAAACCAGCGTTTTTTCATATTGTAAATGCTGGAGATTCAAATGATAAAGTTCTTTACCTTCACAGATAATCTGCACTACAGGCTGTCTGATACTTTTGAAATTGTACCTCTCGTTATCCCCGTATGCAGAAAAACATACTGATATTTTGTGATATCTTTCGCTGACCTTATCCGGTGTAATATATACTGATGGTATTCCCGAAACAGTTTCTACCCGGACTGACCGGTCTTGCGATTGTTCATTGCCAAAGAAAACCAGATCATTATCTCCCAGCACCCTGCCGTTTTCATTCAGCAGAAAGGCATAGGCGTCAACCTCTACAGCATTGTCTTTACTTTCATAGCTCAGTCTTAATTCGATATTTTTTCGAGAGTATTCTCTAAGATTGACACGCTGACCAGGCAATAATTCTGTTCCGGACATAGGAATCGTATTCGATATACAGGTCGATTCTTTTTTCTCTTCCGTCTGCTTAGTCTCTGCATCATGCAAATCGACATCTTCTATCTCCGCCAACTGATCATTTGTAATATAACTGTATGTGGCAAGCCGATTGGCTTGCCGTGTGACTGCTTTTTCAAAATAATTGCGGACGTCTCTGCCGTTGGCAAAGCTGTCATCACGACTCTCATACATTTGTATAAAATCTTTACCGGCTGCCTGCATCGCTTTTTCAGACAAACGATATCCCTGATCGGCACACATCTTCTGAAAAATATCCAGAAGTTCTTCCGGATGATAGTCTTCAAAATTTATATACTTATTGAATCTTGATTGTAATCCGGGGTTGGAGTTGATAAACTGCGACATTAATTCCGGATAACCTGCCACTATCACGATCATATCATCTCTGTGATCTTCCATACATTTCAGGAGTGTGTCAACAGCCTCCTGTCCGAAATCTTCTCCGTTCTGGCTTCTTGTCAGGGTATATGCCTCGTCTATGAATAAAATTCCACCCAACGCCTGCTTCACCAGTTTTTTGACTTTCATTGCCGTCTGACCAACATAACCGCCTACTAAGCCGGAACGATCTGTTTCTATCATGTGTCCCTTGGACAATACTCCCAAACGATAATAAATCTTAGCAATTAAACGGGCAACCGTCGTTTTTCCTGTACCCGGATTGCCATAAAAAACCATGTGAAGTGACATCGGCAGCGACTTCATGCCTCTTTGCTGTCTGATTTGCTGCAGCTTTAACATATTGATCATGGTATTGACGTCTTTTTTTACTTCTTTCAATCCTGTCAGGTGATTCAATGTTCCCAATAATTCTTCCAGCGTTTCCGTCACTTCTGTTGCTATTACAACATTATCATCTTCACCTTCTGCATCATCTGCATCATCTTCTTTCGGCTGCTGATGCCTTTCTTTCTTCTGGAAAATATCTGTAAATTTAATCTCAAGCGGTTGTATTTTGAATTTCAGATTCTGTACAATGATTTGCTGCATTTTTTTAAGAAATGTATCTGTAAAGCCTATCAGCTTTTCGGAAATTTCATCTAATGTATAGAATAATTCTGCCGTCACCTGAAACAAGACAAGATATAACATTTGCGATATTGGATTGTTGTAATCCGGATTATTTTTTTTCAGCTTATTATCTATCACAATAAAAATTGTCAGAAGTTCAATACAATTATTTTCAAGGTTATTCTTCATAGGATATCCTTCTGACAACTTTCTGAGCGATTCTGCAGTAACACCAAAATCAAAATTTCGTTTGACAAATTCAACGACTGCTTTTTCATCAATATCCGTATGATTAATCAGAAAGCCAAAAAAACCTTCAAACTCTGTCAGCAATGCCTGACGATATGTTCCGTAACTGCTTAATGGTGACATCTGAATCCGGTTTGCTTTGTCACATATTTCTTTCAGGCTGTGGTAATTTTCCTGTACGTTCTTGTCCATTCTATCAGCTCCTGATCTTTCTACCCATATCAAAAAAACATCAGCACAAAAACAGAGCAGAATTCATATTACTGAATATCCACTCTGTTTTTAGGTGCCGGTTTAATATTTATCTGAATCTATTGGCAATTTCATGCACATTGCTGTCCTTTGTTGGCTGACCGATTGCGTTGAATTTCCACTTACCATTGTAACGATACAATTCCCCGAATACCAATGCAGTCATACCCTCATAATTGTCATTCAGATCGTATTTGCACATCTCCTGCCCTTTATCATCACAAATTCTGATATAAGCATTTTGCAGCATACCAATATGCTGTCCACGATTAGTAGCCTGAAAGATGGTAACAACAAATACGATTTTGTCATATTCTTCCGGTACGTGTTCAAGATCAACAACTATCTGTTCATCATCACCATCACCTTCACCAGTCATGCTGTCTCCCATGTGTACAACAGTTCCGCTGAAATGACTTAAATTTCCAAAATAAATCTTATCCTCGTCTGCTACCATTTTTCCATTTTGCAGCATGAATGCTGATGCATCACAATCAAAAGCCTGAGCTTCTTTGTTAAACATAAATTCTTTTGTTTGCTGAACGGTGTCCCAGCCAAGCCCGACGATGACCTTTGTCAGATCTCCGCCATTCGACTTGTGAAGCTCAACCTTCTGTCCTTTTTGAAGACTGATTGCCATGATCTCACCTTCTTTTCCGGTTGTCGGAACCGTTAAACATTGATACCAAAATTTTTGCAGAGAGCATACAAGCCGCCCTGGAATCCGCTGCCGATTGCATTGAACTTCCATTCACCGTTCATACGATAAAGCTCTCCTACAACTACTGCAGTTTCGATAGAATAATCTTCTCCAAGGTCATAACGAATCAATTCGGCTCCGGTTGTCTGATCTATTATATGAATGTATGAGTTGCTGACCTGACCGAAATTCTGACGGCGTTCTTCTGCGTCATGAATCGTAACCGTGAACGCAATTCTGGTGATATTCTGCGGTACTGCTGCCAGATCAACTTTGATAACTTCATCGTCACCGTCGCCGGCTCCGGTCGTATTGTCACCGGTATGTACAACAGCACCTGACGAATGCTGAAGATTATTATAGAAAATAAAATCTCCGTCATCAAATACTCTTCCGTTATCACCGCAAAGGAAAGCACAAGAATCCAGATCGAAATCTGCTGTACCGTCATACTTATTAGTGTCCCAACCAAGTCCTACAAGAATCTTGCTGAGTCCCGGATTGCTCTTTGTCAGATCTACTTTCTGTCCTTTTGATAAGCTTATTGCCATGATAATGACCTCCTGTTATAAATATTATTATTCGACAGAGCTTTTGCTCTGTGATTTACTTTTTGTTGCAGCTTTTGTAATGCCCTTTCGGATCAGGTCAATAGGAATAACCATAATCGAAAGTCCTATACAAATCAGCCAATGCAAAGGCTCAAGTGAATGAACCCCAAGAAACTCTCCGCCAAAAGTAACAAAAATAAACTGCATTGCAAAAATCAGCAGCATAATAATCAGAAAGCTCTTGTTGCGGTTAATATGTTTGAACACATTGAAATGTTCTGTACGAGCATTGAAGCCGTTCCATGTAATTGCCATCATAAAAGTGGCAAACAGCGCCGAACGAAGATAAACCGGAATGCCGTCCACTACCAGTTTTCCTGCTTCACCAAACAATCCGGAAATGGCAGGAATAAACAATATTCCAAGACAAATCAACGTGATATACAGCGCACTGATTAATATCTGCGTAAACATCTGCTTCGTTACGATACTTTCATTTCTCGGTACAGGCTTGTCCTTCATATATTCCTTCAGCGCAGGTTCACTGCCAAAGGCGATTGCGGCAAGCGTGTCCATTGCCAGATTGATCAGCAGAAGCTGAACCACTGTCAGAACAACATTTACGCCAAGCATCGGGCCAAGGAAGCAGATCAATACTGCCGCTACGTTAACAGTCAATTGGAAGATCAGGAATTTTCTGATACTTTTGAACATTGTTCTGCCGTATAAGATAGCCTTTTCTATCGACAGGAAATTATCGTCCAGAATCGTAATGTCTCCCGCTTCTTTGGCAACCTCTGTACCGCTGCCCATCGCAAAGCCTACGTCAGCTTTCTTCAGCGCAGGCGAATCGTTGACACCGTCTCCCGTCATGCCAACTACATAATCCATTTCCTGAGCAATTCTGACCAAACGACTTTTATCTGTCGGCAACGCACGGGATACTACCCGCAGATGAGGCATGATCTGTTTCATCTCTTCATCTGTTTTTTCAGCAAGTTCTGCAGACGTCAGCGCAACATCTTTTGCCGACGCTAACAAACCGGCTTCTTTTGCAATCGCAACGGCAGTTTCTTTTCTGTCACCTGTGACCATGACCACCTGAATGCCTGCATTCTGTACCTCTTTGATTGCATCAACAGCTTCTTTTCGTACGTTATCCCTGATGCTGATAACGCATATCAGTGTGAGATCACCTTCGTCGCTGCTGCCTTCTCTTTTGGCAACCGCAAGCAGTCTCATCGAACGACCTGCCTGTCCGTCTATATATGAGGTCAGATAATTTTTCTCTGTCAGCAGCTTCGTCTGACCCTTTTCATCAATATAATGAGTACACCTCTCGATAATCTTTTCGGGAGCACCCTTAATATAGGTCATACTCTTACCATCACGGGTAATCGTTACACTCGAACACTTTTTATTCGAATCAAATGCATTGAATGACTTTACATCTTCCTTTGCCATCTGATTCGCCACATCAGATGAAACCAAAAAGGACATCAGTGCCCTGTCCGTACTGTTACCGCCGATAATGGCTCCTTCACTGGCTACTGCACTGTTATTGATACCGATACCGGTGATAACGTCCAGTGATAAACCGCTGTCCATCTCAGAAAGCCTGCTGTAAACTCTAACGTTTCCGGTGGCTAACTCGACAACAGATAGTTTTCCTTCGGTAATGGTTCCTGTTTTATCACTGAACAGCAAGCTCAGACTTCCTGCTGTTTCAAGACCGTTAATTTTGCGTACCAAAACATTATCTTTCGCCATTCGCATACTTTGAAAAGACAACAATATAGACGTCAGCATCGGCAGCCCTTCCGGAACAGCGCACACAATCACCGTTACAGCCACCGTTATGGCATCCATAATCAGTCTGATCCATCCCACAAAATCCTGCGGTAATGCTCCGGTAAATACTGCTTTCAATATAATACCGGCTATAATTGCTGCGGCACCGATATATCCGAAAGTCGAAATCTGCTTGGCAAGCTTTCCCAGCTTAACCTGAAGCGGCGTTTTTCTTGTTTCTTCCTGAACCTCTAATGCAAGCTGACCGAACAGCGTTGCATCTCCTACCTGATCAATACGAATATAAGCTTCTCCTGCACAGACTACTGTGCCACGATACACATAAAAACCGTTGAGCAGATCTTTGATATCAACAGCTTCACTATGAATATTGACAGTCTTTCTTGCTTCTTCGGTTTCTCCGTTCAGAGCAGACTGATCTACTTTTACTTCGCCCTCGACAACCGTACCATCTGCCGGAATCTTATCTCCAGCCTGAATAAAGACAATATCACCCACAACCACTTCACTGACATGCAGCTCTTTTAATACACCGCTGCGAAGTACTTTGGCAGTTTCCTTTGCTTCTTCTTCCTGACGAAGCGCAGATGCTTTGCCTTCCTGACGGTATTCACTGACAGACGCTACTCCGTTTGCAATTAGTATGGCAATTAAAATACCAACCGGCTCAAACCATTCTGCCTGGTGCATAAAAAAAAGCACAACCTGTACGATCAGCGCAACCAGAAGAATCATGATCATCGGGTCTGTAAAACCTTCCAGTATTTTCTTCCATAACGGATCCGGCGGAATCTGTGTTAATACATTACTGCCATTTTCCTCACGGCTTTTTTTCACTTGCTCTTCAGTTAAACCTGTTTGCTTCATGGTGATCTCCTTTATATAATCTTCAGGATCTTGTCAGAATAGCACCCCGACTGCATTTACGAATACTAAAAAAATTATACTAAGATTTCCAATTGATGTCAAGGCATAGTCGGTAAATCATAACAAATTTCAATAAAAAGTCTCCCGTTTTATATATATTAAGCTCAAATAATCGCTTTTTGTGATAATTCTTTCTTTTTCCCGCTGAGCTTATTTTGCCTAACTATGAAAAATTATACCAAACTTTTGTTATCAAATGCTTTCTTATATAAAAATTGCAGGAAACGGTTGACATCTTAATAAAGATATTGACAGATATCGTCAAAATAAGTATAATTTTAAGATAGAGTAGTCATGTAATATACTACTAATTGTATTATTTCAAAATATAACCTTCGCCTTTTTTCAGGAGGTCAAATGGATAAGCGTACAGTTATTTATTATTCTGATGAATTGAATGATGAGTTTTCCACGGCAAAAATTACACCAAGAAGAATTGACGAGAGCTATGTCTACATACATCATTCTTTGTTCAAACGATTTACTCACTTTTTCTGGTATCGTATTATCGCTACCCCTATAGCTTTCCTTTATGTTAAACTTAAATTTCGGCAAAAAACTGTTGGGAAAAATCTCTTCAAAACCTGTAAAAAAACAGGCTATTTTATGTACGGCAATCATACACAGATAGTCGGAGACCCCTTTATTCCCAATGTTATTAACTTTCCTAAAAACGATTATATCATCGTCCACCCGAATAATGTTTCTATGCCCATTCTTGGAAAAATCACACCATCGCTGGGCGCCTTACCAATTCCTGATGAAAAAGCCGCTTATCGGAATTTTAACGCTGCAATAGAAACTCATATTCAAAAAAAGCACGTGGTCGTTGTTTATCCGGAAGCACACATATGGCCTTACTATACAAAGATCCGCCCGTTTCCGGATACCTCCTTTACTTATCCTGCAAAACTGTGTTCTCCTGTCTTTTGCTTTACCAATACCTATCATAAGCGAAAGCACGGTAAAGAACCTCAAATCATCACTTATGTTGACGGTCCGTTTTATCCGGATCCTGAGCTTTCCCTCAAGCTCAGGCGAAAGGATCTTCGGGACCGTGTTTATCACGCTATGTGTGAAAGAGCTAATGCCTCCGACCACGAACAGATTCGTTATATTAAAAAGGAAGAAAACAATGATTGACATACTTTTTTGTGGAAACGTCGGTGTTTTCGACGGTATGCTTACCTGTATCCTCTCGATTCTGAAGCGTACCAAAACATCGGAACCCTTTACTTTTCATTTATTTACGATGGATGTTTCCCATCTGAATGCAAAATATACGCCGATCACTTCCGAACAAGTTGTTTTTTTACAAGAGGTTGTGTCGAAGTATCATCCGGATAACCGTGTGCGTTTGTATGACGTCGGTACCTTTTATATGAGTTATTTTTCCGGTTGCCCGAACGAAAACGCATATTGCTCACCCTATACACTGATTCGCCTTTTTGCCGATCTGTTTGAAGATATTCCCGATAAGCTGTTGTATCTGGATTCCGATATCATGTTCAATCGTGATATCCGACTGCTGTGGGATATCAATCTGGATGGCTATGAATTTGCTGCTGCTCCCGATCATTACGGAAAATATCTGATTCAGCCTCATTACATTAATGCAGGTGTTCTCTTGTTTAATATGAAAATGAGCCGTGAAACCGGTTTGTTTGATAAAGCAAGAAAATGGATTCAGCGTAAAAAACTTCCCTTTGCCGATCAGAGTGCTATTATCCGATCTAAAACAAGGCGTAAAGTTCTTCCGCAGCGGTTTAATGATCAGAAGTTTTTACATAAACACACTGTGGTTCGTCATTTTTCCAAACGACTATTCTGGCTGCCATATCCCCATACTGATAACATTAAGCAATGGCATGTAGAAAAAGTTCATTCCGTTTTCAAATATCATCAGTTCGACGATATTCTGGAAGAATATCTCTCTTTGATGGAAAATTTTAAGACAAGGATCTGAGTTTATGAAACAGTTAATTCCTATTTTTTATGCCTGCGATGATAATTTTGTCAAGTACACCATCGTATCTCTGCATTCGATGATCAAAAATGCTTCTAAGGATTATCAGTATCAGGTCTATATCCTTCACACCGAAATTGCCGTAGAAACGCAAAATAAGGTTAAAGAACTCGAAAACGACACTTTTCGTATTGAGTTTGTGGATATGACTGATTACCTCAGATCTGTTTCTGATAAACTGCCACTAAGAGACTACTATTCAAAGACAACGTACTACAGATTATTTATTGCGGAAATGTATCCTGAATACAATAAAGCTATTTATATCGACAGCGACACTATCGTTCAGGGCGATATCAGTCAATTCTACTTAACCGATATCAAGGATGCTTATGTCGGCGCCTGCCATGAGCAGGTCATGATTCAGGTGGATATTTTTGGTACCTATGTAGAAAAAGTTGTAGGTGTTTCAAGATATAACTTCTTTAATGCCGGCATTTTACTGATTAACTGCGAACAGTTCAGACTGAAATTTGTTCTCGATAAGTTTATTGATTATCTCCACTATTATAACTTTGTCGTTACACAGGACGAGGATTATCTGAATCTGATTTGTAAGGATCACGTTTACTGGATCGATCAGCGGTGGAATACCGAAGTTTTCTGCAACATTGAGTACCCTATCGAACAGGCAAAGATGCTTCATTATATTATGACAAGCAAACCTTGGCACTATGAAGATTGTAAGCATTCCGATATTTTCTGGAGCTATGCTAAGGAAACATCTGTTTATAATGAAATTCTTGATGTTCTTCACAATTACTCCGATGAGGAAAAAGAAAAAGATAATCTTGTTCAGGTGAATTTACAAAAACTCGCCGCAACCGAAATTGAAAGAGAAGATAATTTCCTGAACCGTATTAACCGTGACAAACGTGCTAAGGATCGTGTGGAAATCCTGCATAAGATAGAACAGTTTGAAAGGGAAGGCCGTTTTGATGAAGACGTAGAAGCTGACCCTCCCGGTCGTGTTCTGGAACCTGATGAAATTGAATACATTCAGAAAAGTATCACCGATAAACTCAAGGCTAAATTAGCTTTCATGATTGCTCATAAATTTGTCAATAGTCTGATCAAGGATAAAAAGTTCATTATCAAAGAAATGAAAGGTCTGGAAAACTTTACAAATCTTGACTGCGGTGCCGTTATTACCTGCAATCATTTCAACGCCTTTGACAGTTTTGCTATTCAGCTCACTTATGAAGCTTCCGGTCATAAGGACAGAAGCTTCTGGCGAGTTATCCGTGAGGGCAACTATACTTCTTTCCCCGGTTTTTATGGCTTTTTGATGAGGCACTGTAATACTCTTCCTTTGTCTTCTAACCGTAAAACAATGAAGAAATTTATCAGTGCGACTAACGAACTGATTCAAAGCGGAAACTTTGTTCTGTTCTATCCAGAACAAAGTATGTGGTGGAATTACCGTAAGCCCAAACCGCTGAAAAGCGGTGCGTTCATGTTCGCAGCAAAGAATCACGCTCCTGTACTTCCTTGCTTTATAACCATGAAAGACTCTGACGTAATGGGCGAAGACGGTTTCTATGTTCAGGAATATACCATTCATGTTGCTAAACCGATTTTTCCTGATCCTGAGTTGCCATATCGTAAACAAATAACCGATATGATGCAGAAAAACTATGATGTCTGGAAGGAAATATACGAGAAAGAGTATCATATTGCATTGTCTTATACCACGGAAAATCCTGATGCAATCAAAATGGGAACCGATGATAATTAACATCTGCCAGATAATATGATCAGTCGTTAGGGTAAATTTAGATTAGTGATGATTTGAGGCTCTTTGTCAATAGCCGGAGTAACCCGAATAAAACAGTAAGGAAAAATGAAACAAGTGATGGCAATAAGCTGTCGCTTGTTTTTTCTTGTCGGGCAGTTCTTAAAAAACAATCCAAAACATTACTTCAGGTAAATCAGAAAGATATAATGTGTAAAAAGCGATGATCTTACATCCGTTTTTATGTTTCAGTAATAATCAAAAAAGCTTTCCCGTATGGTTAACCTACCATTCGGGAAAGCTTTTTACTTTCAATCTTTTTATACTAAATTATTCCGTTCTCAGCGCTGTCACAGGATCTTTCTTTGCGGCTTTGCGTGAAGGAATGATGCCTCCGATCAAAGTCAGCACTACGCTCAACAAAATCAGCACTATGGCATTAACCCACGGCAAAAATGCATTGACTGTATCCATTCCTGCAATAGCATGAATCACGATGTTAATTGGTATCAACATCAGCAGAGAAAAGCCAATACCTATTATACCCGCAAGCAAACCAATGATGAAAGTTTCCGCATTGAACACTCTGGAAATATTCTTTTTTGAAGCACCGATCGCACGCAGAATGCCGATCTCTTTGGTACGCTCCAGAACGGATATATAAGTGATGATACCGATCATAATAGATGATACAATTAAAGATACCGCTACAAACGCCATCAGTACATAGGATATTACATTGATTATGGTTGTAACCGACGACATCAATAAACCAACCAGATCAGTATAAGTGATTTTATCTTCTTTTCCGACTGATTTATTGTATTCTTCAATACACTCGGCAATCTTCTCCTTATTTTCAAAGCTATCAGCATATATGGCAATGGACGAAGGAGCTTCTTCGCTGACAACACCAAGCGCCGACAGAGTATCATCATAGTTGCCTGTAGATACATATTTATCATAGATGGTTACTAACATTGCTTTAACAGTATCTGTATTATTTGTTAACAAAAACTCATCAACCATTGCAGCAATCTGTTCTTCTGTCATTTTACTTGGATCTATTGTCTGCCCTCTCACCTCTCCGGAAGAAGGCTGAACTGCAGACTGACCGTCTTCAGGCTTCTGTACAGGTGCGGTAGAGCTGACTTTTGACATCTCGGCATATACCATTGAAAACAGTGTTTTTTTGTCGCTTGTTTTCATGCCGAGGATATACTTTCTGGCACTGTCTGCCTTTTCTGTATCGTTGGAAGCTTTATAAGGAATTCCATTCAGAATATTAACATCAGGATTCTGTTTTTGATCCCTGACAAGGCTGCTGTCGTCTGTATAGCTGATGATATAATCCGTTAAGGCTTTTGTATAGCCAATAGCCGAATTGATGAATCGCTGGTCAGTATCTTCTTTGGGCTTGATAATACCTGTGATCTTCATTTTTATACTGTCCTTCAGCTTTTTTTCAACCCGTATGGAATCTTTTGAAACGTCTTCATATATACCATAACTGTTCAGCTCGTAATAATCACAGGCAGGCAATATATAATACTCTCTTGAACATATTTCTTTATAATCAAGACGATGCACCGGTACAGTCACTTCTTGACTTTTATCAATACTTTTCAAGATACTTCTGTATTCCTCTGTCGGAAGAATTCCCAACTTATAAAGGGATTGTCCCGATACTTCGTTGTTTTTATCCAACACCAATACCATTTCATCATAAGCTGACGGCATGGATCCATATACAACATCATAGTTATCTGTGATTGACTTACTGATACCTGTTCCGTCTGATTTGGGCAATAACTGTGTGAACACCGATGTGCCGCCAAACATATTCGTGGCTGCTGTCGTCTGAAAAGCATCGGTACTGCTATATGCCATCATCATACCAATGTTCGTTTTCAGAAGCTCATCGTCTATCAGCGTGCTGCCGTCTGCGTTTACAAGCGTTTGATTGTCATCGTAGCTGTATAGACTGAACTTCGTTGCGTAGGAATAAACAACACCGTTAGAACCTAAATATTCCTGAATCGGAGACTTTTTATCGTCAAGATACTTTTTGAATTTTGTTAGATTGTTTTCTGTAACAGTAGAAGACATATCTGCCAGCGACTGCATTCTCTTGGAATTGGAATATACTGCATCCATATCATGCTTCACTTCATCGCTGTCATTCCCCTCTCCCGTTTTCAGATAACTTGCAAGATCAATTGTCTCGGCGTTGATCGTAATGGGATAAGACGCCATGGTATCTCGCTGGATATCCGAAATATAGGCATTGACGCCTGCTGACAGTGCCTGAATCAATGCTATTCCGATTATACCGATAGAACCCGCAAATGACGTCAAAATCGTTCTGCCTTTTTTTGTCCGCAGATTATTGAAACTTAATGAAAGTGATGTCAACAGGGACATGGAGGACTTCCCCATATTTTTGTGCTGCGGTTTTTCCTGATTTTCTTCTTTAATCTCATAAGGATTACTGTCACCGGTGATCTTGCCGTCACTCAGTTTTACGATTCTGTTGGCATACTGATCCGCCAGGTCCGGATTATGAGTAACCATAATCACCAGTCTGTCTTTCGCTACTTCTGCCAGTAGATCCATTACCTGTACACTTGTTTCTGAATCCAACGCACCGGTAGGCTCATCTGCCAACAAAATATCCGGATTATTGACCAGCGCACGGGCAATGGCTACCCTCTGCATTTGTCCGCCGGACATCTGGTTTGGTCTTTTGTGTAACTGATCGCCTAATCCGACTTTTTCCAACGCTTCCTTTGCCCTTCTCTTGCGCTCTGTTCGTGATACACCGGAAATGGTCAGTGCAAGTTCGACATTGGAAAGAATTGTCTGATGCGGGATCAGGTTATAGCTTTGAAAAACAAAGCCGATGGTATGATTACGGTAGGAATCCCAGTCCCTGTCTTTATATTTCTTTGTAGAAATACCGTTAATGATAAGATCACCGCTGTCATATCTGTCTAATCCGCCAATCACATTGAGCAGCGTTGTTTTTCCTGATCCGCTGGGTCCCAGTATCGCAACAAATTCATTGTCCCGAAAGTTCAGACTGACATCATCAAGCGCTGTCTGAACCAATTCTCCTGTAACATATTGTTTTTTTATATTTTTGATCGTCAACATTTGCAGCACCACCTTTAAATCATTAGTCAGGAACTGTAAAATAATTGCTTTATTATAACACGATTTATTGATAATGTAAATATTCCCTGATAGAAATATCAGGGAATCAGAATATCAATCGGTAATATGTTTCTTATCACGCCAAACAGACATAATAATACGATAACAGCAATCAGTACGGCGTTCTCAGATTTACTGAAGCCTCTTTGATCATATCGGATATACCGGTACAAGTGCAGCACAAAACCTGCAGCAAAAGCCGGCAGCAAACAGAACACTACCACATTACTTGACGCCGCTTCCAACAATTCAAACCGTGCCAAATGAAAACACAATCGACTGATACCGCACCCCGGACAATAGAATCCTGTGATCGTATAGATAGGACACGGTATGCTGAAACCGGTGATAAAATGCAGGATAATATAAAGAAAGCCTATGGTCAGTAATATGACTATAGGCTTCATTACTTTTTTGAACCGTTGCTTCATCTTGCGGAATCAATTAATATTGCCGCCGTCAATCTCAGAAAGCTTATTCAAATCGTTCTGAGCCAGTGCATAAACAACAATAGAAAGACCGAATACAGCTAAAATCAAAAAGACAACAGCTTTGTCAGACCCAAGCATACCTCTCATTTTGTAAGCATCCTCGATCATCTTGCCACGCTTGTAACACCAATACCAGCCGTAAATACCGCAAGTGATAATTGTCAACACGATTGCTAAAATAGCGGATGTGTTGTCTTGGTTACCGCTGACAGTATTAGTGTCATTATGCAGGCAATAGAACCAGTAAAGTCCATAAATACCGCAAGTCACAATCGAGAGAATGACACAAATGGCAATATCTCTTTTCTGTACCATAGTAATTCCTCCTGTAAATCATTTATATCTTGTCGGATAAAGAAAAACATTATCCTTTCTAATTATACATATTACTACCAGCATTGTCAATCAATTCATTAAAAATCATATTTCAAGAGAAGATTTACAGCACAATGTACAACTATTATACAAAATCGATACATATTATGCACAAATAATCAGTGTCAAATTCTTGCCATGTATGATCAGAAATTCTAAGAGATTATGCATTTCTCCAATATGTCTGTATCTCCGATGAAATCGATCTCAGATCTTCATAATAGCTATAATACTGATCAAAATATCCGTTCTTCTCTCTCTGGTAGATAGCGTCGCTGCCGCTTTGCTGAGCATAGACTACCATTTGCTTTAATTGCGATATCATCGTCAGCGCCTGTTTTGACACCCTTTTTAATTCTATATCCATTTCATCAAATTCATCGGTTGACTTTAGCGTCTGTATCTTCTCAAAAGTATTGATCAGATCATCTGTCACTAAAAGATACCCTCTGATTTTTTCGTTATCATGACAGTCAAAGCCTTCATCCTGCTGACGAAGCTTTCTTGTATATGTGACTGAATCATTCACCATTTCTTTAACACTGCTGACATACTGATCATTCTTCTGATGCGTCTCCATATTACATCCTGTAAAGGCAAACATCACTACAGTTGCGAGCATGATCACTACGGCAAACCTTACCATCACTTTTTTCATAAACAGCTATCCTCACCCTTCTGTCATTCCATTACAAAGCTTCCGTTCAAAATGTATATCTGATAGTACAAAACAGCCGCTCTTCCTTTATAGTAATTCATCACAGACGTATCAAATGCCAACATTCCGAATGTTCCCTGCTCTGCTGTCTCCTCCATAAATGACGATTGTACCTCCGGCAGCGTTGCTTCCCAATCTTGTTGAGAATCTTCCAGCTTTTTTTGCTCCTCAGGCCTGTCTTTTAAGACTTCATGCAGCTTCTGATATGCTTTTTGCACTTCTTCTTTCCACAAGTTACCATATTCTATTGTGGTTTTCCGCATTTCTGTTACGGCGTCCAGCTTCTTCATCTCGTCATTATATGCTTTGTCAAGCGGATTTTTACTAAAGAGACTGTTATAATCATCATTGTCTGTGAAAGTTTTGGCGTCATGATAGTGTGTTACAATCTGCTCGTCATCAAAAATATATCCGTCGGAATTCTCTATACTGCTCTCACCCTCAGAATCTTCTTTCTGATGGTCATCGGCACTTGTTTTTTCGTCAGCACTGCTTTCAGTCGTATCTTCTGAAGAAACAGTAGTACTGCTTTCGGTTTCTGATACATCATCAAAAGATGATTCGTCCCTGGACTGATTCTCGTTAACAGCTTGTGAGGTGACGTTTGTATCTGCCGAGCTTTGATTGTTCTCTCCGCCAGATTTTGCGCAACCGCTCATTCCAACGATTAGCAATGCAGATATTATCAAAACATATATGCTATTTCTATTCTTCATCATATCATCTCCGTGTGTTTCAATTATAGGCAAAGTATAGCATATTTTGTTCGTTTTATCAAGATGAAATGATTCTCTCTTTGTCATTCTTTTGCGGTTTTTATAAGATCAACCCTGTTAACAACATCTCTTTTAGTTTCAGATATATGTTTCTGCTCTCCTCCAACGGCAGCGGATTTGTTCCTTTCCCAACCTCTATAGTAAATGCCGGTCTTTGGAACCTTTCAACAAACCAATCTTTGAAACCTCCTCCTACTGCCAGACCTTCCGGTCTGGACACTTTATATGAACATGAACAAGCTAATGCTTTTGCCATTTTACACGCTTCCTCAGTGCGATATCTGCCATAGTCCCAATAGATTTCCTCTCCCTGGCTGTGAAAGGCAAGTGCATGGGCAATGTTGCCGGTTCGACAATAAGAGGCCAGTGAGCGACTCTCCGGTTCACTTTCCGGGTATTCGCCGCCGTACCGAGTCATGGAAGGTCCGGTGATTCCGCTGTTTTGTTCCTGCTCATGCAGTTCCTCCCAGCCTGCATTAAAGTTGTGGTTAATATCAACACCGCTTGCATTGGACTGCCAATGAATGGTATCCCCTCCTGAAATATCTCTCACCATTTCCTGATATCTTCCGGCGCTTTCACACCCATGAATCTGTATTTCTACCCCGTCCGGATTGACACACGGAACCACTGCAAGTCCTCTTCTGTTAAGGATGGTTCCCACCCTTACTCCGCACATACTTTCACCATTTTGAACAGCATGACATAGTTCATCCACAAATCGAAGCATTAGTATCGTAGTGATCCACTCCATTCCATGAAACGCCGCCGCATACAATACCTGATTTTTCCTGTTACCAACATACAGCAAGTCAATGGGTCTGGAGCACCTGCTCTCTCCGATCGTATCTCTCGATAAAAATCCGTACTGCAGCAACAAATGTCCGATTGCTTCTTCTCTCACCTTCCGGTCCGGTTTCCTGTCCGTCAGACTTGATAATAACATACCGCTCCTCCTTTTTATTGTTTCACTTCCTTTATTGTATCACTCTGCTATTGAGAAAACTGTCATAAGTTAGTCTAACATCACCGACTGATTATGTCGTTTATTCTGTTTTTTATCTTGATAATAACCTCCTTTGTATGCTATAATATTATTTGTTGAATTATGCAGTTTTGAAAGGATTGGTAGTTACGAAATTCATTTCTTGGAATGTAAATGGTCTTCGTGCCTGTTTACAAAAAGGTTTTTTAGATTTTGTCAATTCTCAGCAGGCAGATTTCGTCTGTATTCAGGAAACCAAAATGCAGGAACAACAGGCAAATATTCCTTTATCCTGTCACCAGTTTTTTAATAGTGCCGAAAAAAAGGGATATTCCGGAACTGCTATCTTTACGCCTCATGATCCTGTTTCCCTCACCTATAACGGAATGAATATCGACGATCATGCACACGAAGGCAGAATGATTACCTTTGAAGCTGACAACTTCTATCTTGTGAATGTTTATACTCCTAATGCTCAGGACGGTCTGAAGCGGATTGACTACAGAATGCAATGGGAAGATGATCTCAGAGATTATCTGATGAAGCTTGACAAAATCAAGCCTGTCATCTACTGTGGGGATCTAAATGTTGCTCATAAAGAAATCGACCTGAAAAATCCCAAAACAAATCGGGGAAACGCCGGTTTTTCGGACGAGGAACGCAGCAAGATCAGTGCTTTGCTTGACAGCGGCTTTACGGATAGCTTCCGTTATCTGCACCCTGATGATACCGGTCGTTACAGTTGGTGGTCATATCGCTTTAATGCCAGAAAAAACAATGCAGGATGGCGTATCGACTATTTTATCGTTTCTGACCGCTTGAAAGACCGCATTATCAACGCCGACATTCTATCCGACGTACTCGGCAGTGACCATTGTCCTGTTATTCTGGAACTGGATATATAGTGTATTGTCTTCTATATGCTCCCACTATTATTATTTTGAACGGAGGTTTACCAATGATTGAAGTACAACATCTGACAAAACGCTACGGCAACCACATGGCACTGGACGATATCAGCTTCAAGGTTGAAAAAGGTGATATTCTCGGTTTTTTAGGGCCTAACGGTGCAGGCAAATCCACTACCATGAACATCATCACCGGCTACCTATCCAGTGACAGCGGTGAAGTTTTTATTGACGGCAAAAGTATTCTCGAAGAGCCAAAACAGGCAAAATCCCGTATCGGCTATCTTCCGGAACTTCCACCGCTCTATAATGATATGACTGTTAAAAAATATTTGGAATTTATGTTCCATCTGAAAAAAGTCCGACTCCCTATGAAAGAACATATTCAGAATATCTGTAAAACCGTTCATATCGAAGATGTCACCGGCAGAATTATCAAACATCTTTCCAAAGGCTATCGGCAGCGTGTCGGGCTTGCCCAGGCTTTGTTGGGCGATCCGCCTGTTCTGATTCTTGACGAGCCTTCCGTCGGACTGGATCCGGCTCAGATTATTGAAATGAGAAAGCTGATCAGAGAACTGGGAAACAATCATACTGTAATCCTTTCTTCCCATGTATTGTCTGAGGTGCAGGCTGTCTGTGATAAAATCATTATTATCAACCATGGTAAAATCGCCGTAAACGGTAAAATAGATCAGCTAATCGGTACCGGCAAGGGTACTACCGTCCTTCGTATTGTTGTGGAAGGAAGAGAACAAACTGTTCTTTCGGTACTCAAAAATATTGACGGTGTACTGCACGTCTCTAAGTTGGCAGAAACTGAAAAAGGCTGCTTTGAGTTCCTTGTCGAATGCTCCAAAGACCTGAGAAGATCTGTTTCCCGTGCCGTGGCAAAAGCAGACTGTAATATCCTGCTGATGCAGCCTGCCGGCCATTCTCTGGAAGAATTGTTCCTTGACATTATTACAGAAAAAAATCCATCATCGGGAGGTATTTCATAATTATGTTCGCTATACTAAAAAGAGAACTTGGTTCTTACTTTACTTCACCGGTCGGCTATGTTGTCACTGCTGCGTTTATGGCTTTTAACGGCATTTTCTTCTACGTTCAGTGTCTTTATACAGGTCAGTCCAATATGTCCTCCGTTTTTCAGAGTATGTTCTTTATCGTTCTGTTCCTGATTCCCCTGCTTACTATGCGTCTTTTTGCTGAAGACAGAAAAAGCCGTACCGATCAGGCTCTTTTGACGGCACCCATCGGTATCGTCCCTGTTATCATGGCTAAGTTTTTATCCGCTCTGATCATGCTGCTGATCTGCCTGTCTTCGTACATTATAGACGGCATTATTCTGGCTTTTGTCGCTTCTCCTGACTGGAGCGTCATTTTCGGCAACATCTTCGCTATGCTTCTGATGGGGTCCTCCTTTATCGCTATCGGCATTTTTGTATCTTCCCTGACAGAAAGCGTAATGATCGCCGCAGTCTTCTCCTTTGCAGTTAACGTCCTGATCAGTATGATCGACACCATATCCTCCACGATTCCATGGGAATGGCTGAAAAACGTTTTATCTACTATTTCCTTTCAAGCAAAGTACAGCAGTTTTTCTCTCGGTCTGATCTCTCTGTCTAATGTTGTGTTCTTCATCACAGTTACCGCTCTGTTCCTGTTCCTTACTGACAGAGTAATCGACAGAAGAAGATGGGCATAAAGGAGGTACTGAACTATGAATGACAATAAAAAAAACATCAACACGTCTGTTCCGGATTCTGACAATCAACTTGACAAATCCGCCTCAACTCCTGTCCCAACTTCTAGCAAAAAAACACCCGGACCTATGAGTCGTAAGCTGCGGCACGGTCTTATCTCCGCTGCAGTTTCTTTGTTGGTTTTGGCTGCTTTTGTTTTAGTAAACATCATTGCTGTTGTTCTTACAGAAAAATACTCTCCCCTGACTGCCGATATTACTGCAGTGAAATCATTCGAGATAACGGAGCAGTCTCGTAAAATAGCCGAAAGCGTCACCAAAAAGGTTACGATTACCTTTTTATCAGATAAAAAAACATATACTGATATTGACCCGTATTGCAAACAAACCGCTTATATGGCTGAAGAAATGCATAAGTTTTCTAATGGTATGATTGATGTACAATACGTGGACATCGTACGCAACCCCGCTTTCGCCGATCAATATTCCTCCGAGGACCTGAGTACAACTGATATTATCGTCAGTTGCGGAGATAATTCCCGGATACTGACCGCTTCTGATCTCTTTAATTTTCAGTATTACTCCGAAAATTATCAGTATATCGCCTCTTCTGATTCTGAACAGGCGCTGGATAATGCTATTATCGGCGTTACAAATGACGAAACTACCAACGTCGTTTTTATCACAGATAACTGTAGCCAGGATTATTCCTATTTTTCAAAAACCTTACAGGCAAATGGTTATACCGTTGCCGAGCTCTCGCTTTTAACATCGGATATTCCTGATGACACAGATATGGTTGTGATATATGCTCCATCAAGAGATTATTCTGAAGAAGCCGTTAATAAATTAAAAGAATTTTTGAAAAACGGCGGTAAATATGACAAAACGCTCCTTTTCGCCGCCGATTCTCAGGATACAGATACCCCTTATCTGGACGATCTGCTCGCTTCTTATGGCCTTTCTCTGGAACATGGCTTCGCTTTTGAAGCTGACAGCAATAATATCAACAGCAGCAGCACCAATTTCTACGACGGTATTATGTGTCAGTATTTTTCAGATCTTTACACAGATTATATCGAAAACAACAGACCCGTCATTTGCGGCTATTCTCGTGCCGTCACTATCAATAATGCCACTGTTGCTGCTCCTCTGCTCTCTTATTCTGACTATTCCGGTGTTTGCCCCTTTGATGCCGATGACTCCTGGAATATTTCCGATGCTATCACAGGAAAAACTTTTGTTCTTGCTCAGGGGCAGGACGGCCCGGTTGATAAGGCTTCTACTATTGTACTCGCCGGTACTTACCGCCTTTTCACAAAATCATATTATGGATCTGATTACAGCAACCGGACTTACTTCTCTACTCTGCTGTCTTCCGTCAATCACCGCAAACTGAATCAAATTTCTGTTGCTGAGAAGGTTATCTCGGAATTTGATATTAATATCAGTCAGCAGACAGCAGTCAACCTCGGATTTGTTGTGTATGCTTTGATACCCATCGTTATCCTTGGAATCGGTTTTGCCGTATTCCTTTTGAGAAAGCGCAGATAACGGAGGGATCATTATGAAAAAAAGTACGAAACTGCTGATCGCTTCCGCTATACTCGTTGCTATTTTAGGAGCGGCTCTCACTGTGATCCTGATGCTGCCTTCTGATAACAATAATAGAATTACAACTGATGATAACAATGATATTCTGCTTTTTGACAAGTCTTCTTTAACGCCGGAAAAAATAACCGTGAGCAACGCCGGAGGCGACTATGAACTGCTGGCTTACAACTATGATCAATTTGTCAGTTCTTCTCCCTCTGATGATGGCGAAGAAGAGGAACCTAATATTATCTATACGATGCAGAACTATCCGGAATTGACACTTGACAAATCTATTACTGATGATATTGTCCGTCAATGCAGTTCTATGGCCGCAAAAGAATTAATAGACAAAAGCGGTCAGCGATTAGATGAATTTGGTCTGAAACAACCTTTGGCAACTGTCGATATACGCTTTTCAGATGCTTCCACTGTTAAGTTTCATATCGGCAAAGATGCCCCTGACAACAAGGGTACCTATTTGCAGATGGACGGTAATAAAAATGTTTATCTTGTGCAAACCTCTACACTTGACGCTCTGCTGATAGAACCGCTTCAGCTTTTTGACAAGACACTGACCGGTTCTATAGATGAAGTTAGTGAATTAACAATTTCCGGTACCGGCTATCAGGACGCAATCTCTGTTGTCAAAAATGAATATGAATGCTATTCCTCTTTCTATCTGATGAACAAGCCTTCAAGAATTGCCTGCGATAACTCGAAAACAAACGAGATTCTGAACAGCATTTACAATTTGAAGGCACAGTGGGTTGTCACTGTAAAAGCAAGTAAAGAAGATATTAAAAAATACCGACTTGACAAACCGTTTGAAAATTTCTTCATAAAAGGCGCTGACGGCAGTGAAATTCATATAATTGCTTCTGAAAAAGATAATAATGACAGGTTTTATCTTATGAATCCAAATAGCTCTGTTATCTATCAGGGGACTGAGAAGGAAAATCCGTGGTTCGGTGTCGAGAAAAAAGGATTTCTTGCTGACGCTGTGTTCAAGCCGGATCTTGAAAGTGTTTCTGAAATCAAAGCAGCTCTTCCTGACGAAGCAATTGACTATGTAATAACAAGAAAAAGTGATCTGAATGAGAACTATTATGAAATCGTTGATGTAAAACTGACCCGCAATCAGCAGGAAATCTCGTACTCACTGCTGAGTCAGTTTATTGAAGATTTGACAGAATTAAGTCGTACTGATAATGCACCGTCTTCGTTTGAAAAATCTAAAGAACTGCTCAGTCTTACTTTTTACTATTATAGTGAGGAGAACATTACTGATAAGCTTGCTCTTTATCGTGATTCTGACGGTAAAACAATCGCTGTTCTCAATGATTCAATTGAATGCTATGTTGATTCTGCAAAAGCTGACAACCTTATCAAAAATCTTCCTTAATATTCCTTTATCCGATTGATTTGGACAACAGACGATAAGATATATGTTTGTGGCTTGTCAAATAATCAGTTCTGTCAGATTGCTTTTCCTCTTGCGGTAGGTTTTTAAGTGCTGTTTATTCCTACGGATAATTCATTGTCGCAGGCATTAGCGCTAAAATCTGTATATAGAACAGTATGACTTCATCCAGCACTCTTCACCTGTCCTTAATTCATGTCATACAGTGACTTATTCCTTGCCTTTTTCTTGATGATACCATGAGTTTTTCTTTATTTCTGTTGATTACCCATATACATAAAAAGACGCCCGTTTGATACGAGCGTCTTTTTGTTATCTTTTCCCTTTCTTAATACCCTGTTCTTTCAAACCCACTTGATGATGCTGTTTGACAATCAGGATTCTTGAGATTCTTCTTCCATCAACCTCCATCACCGTAAAGCGTGTGCCGTTAATCATGATCGAGGGGTGTTCACCAGATTTGGGAATGTGACCCATTCTGTCAAGCATGATACCGGCTATCGTATCATTTTCATTCTCTTCAAAGGTAATCCCCGTAAGCTCCTCTATCTCATCTAACGAAGTGGCACCGTCTACCTGAAAACTGAAATCATTTACTTTTCGTATTCCGTCATCTTCATTGTCATATTCATCCTGAATACTTCCTAATATAGACTCGATCAGATCTTCCATGGTAATAATGCCGCCGGTGCCGCCAAATTCGTCTACTACAACTGCAATTTGTGTCTTGTGGGTTGTCATATATTCAAACATTTCACTGCACCTTTTTGATTCAGGAACATAAACCGCTTCATGAATGATACTTTTATCAATATAATCCGTGTTTCTTTCCGTACCGACAAACTGAAGCAGATCCTTTACATAAATAACACCGATAATCGTGTCTATATCATCATGATAGACCGGTATTCTGGATCTGCCGCTCATTATTGCTTTTTCTTTGAGTGTGGTCAATGAATCGTCATCTTTTACCGCAATAATATCTTTTCGATGGGTCATGATTTCACCAACAGTAGTATCATCAAATTCGAAAACATTTTCAATCATACTCTTGGTGTTTTCTTCAATCGTTCCGTTTTCTTCTCCTTCATCTACCATCATTAGTATTTTCTCTTCCGTAGGATTTTCAACAGATGATTCTCTTGATTTATCCCCATGTACAAACAATCTGAACAAAAGACAGGACACACCTTTGATAATGGCTGAAAGAGGAAGTATCATGTAATATATGAAGATAATAAATCCGCAGAAACGATATAAAAGCCGATCCGGGGATGACTGTGCTGCCCTATGTGACAGTTTACCTGATACTATCCCTATCAATATACTCATAATAAGCATCAACAATAAACACGAACAGATCATAGACCAAAATGCGCTTTTCAGAATATGATAAAAAGCACTTGCCAACGGAACACTGCATATCATCAGCGTAAGCCCCGACGACAAAACGGAAAAAAATACAATTACTGTTTTTAACCTCACTGCATATTTTTCAGAATTTGTTTTTATGCCCGTCAATCTTTTTGTTTTGCGATTTTCTGCAGCGTCAATGCTTTTTAGCCCACTAAGTGAAGACTCTTCCAGAGCAGAAAGACAAACTGATGATAAGAAGACAAGCATCAGCAGCAAAAAGATTATCATCCCGCCTATTATTGCTACAGGCATTGAATAATCATTTACCCATTGATCGGATAAGCCGAACGGCATATCAAACATCACCTTTTCCAATCTGTATGTTTTAACTATTATATCATTCTTTAATTTGCAAATCAATTCTTTTTACTGTATAATACTAAGAAAATGCTGTATCATTCCAATTAAACCATCGGAAGGAGATATTAATGAAACCGATTTTAGTTTTAACAACCGGCGGAACCATTGGCAGCACGCTGCACAACGGAATTATTCATACAAATGCTAACTACTGCCGTGCCATTGAACTATACTATGAGCGTTATGGAGCTGACATTTCATTCGAAATCGTTAACTTGATGAACATTCTCAGTGAAAACCTTCAGAAACATCACTGGGAAATGATGATAAATGCAATACTGCAACTAAATCTCTCCCGATACAGCGGTATTATCATTACACATGGAAGCGACACACTCTCTTATACCAGCTCAATGTTAGGTCTTGTTCTCTGTTCTTTACCCATTCCGGTTGTACTGACCGCATCCGATCTTGTTCCGGATCGTCCCGAAAGCAATGCAGTTTGTAACATCAGAGCAGCTGTTCTTCTGATCTGCACCATCAAAAAGGGTATTTATACCGTTTATCGCAATCCAAACCAAGATGATTGTACCATTTATCTGGCTACTCGTATTCATGAAGCAGACAGATTTACCGGTTCTTTTTCTACACCGTTTGACATCCCTTTGGGGAAGGTTACAAATGACACCATTCATTTTCATAATCATCATTTGATAGAAAAACTTTCAAGCCATTTCCAGCCTTATATTCCCTTATCCTCTCCGTTCACTTTATCTGATGACGTCATGATGCTCAGGCCTTATCCCGGACTGGATTATCGCTCTATTTCAATCCATCATAACTGCAAAGCAATTCTCCATATCACATATCACTCATCTTCAGCATCTTCTTTCACTGATAACAGTGCTTTGTATCTGCTGCAATCGTGTTTACAGAAAGAAATCCCCCTTTATCTTGCTTCTTTCCCGAATGATAAGGTTGATCTTTACGAATCCTCATATACTTTGATTCAGCACGGAGCAATTCCTCTCCATCATCTTACAGACGAATGTGCCTTTGCCAAATTATTGCTCTGCATGAACTATTATCCTCATCGTCATACCGAATTGATGAAACGTCCCTGGTTCTTTGAATATTTTTGATCGTGCATCATTCTTCTATAATAAAACAATATAATGATCCCGGTGATTACTGTTAAATCACCGGGATTTTTCTTGAATGATAAAAATACTTTTTTGATGCTTTATAAACTATTTTTATAATGCGTCAATATTTTTTCAATATAATTTATATACTCTTTTCTCAGGGCTTCAGGATATATAAGCTCGATATCACTGCCAAAGCCACTGATCCAGGAGAAAAACTGCGGACTGCTTTGTACCTTTACACAACAGCGGAAATAGTCTTTATCGTCATCATGGTACACATCAATTTCTCGACCAAAACGATCAGATATAACACCTGCCAAATCATTTTTGACCCGCAAAACAATTTCAGTGCTTTCTCCGCCATACATAGAAAAAGCTGTGTTAGCATACTCTGCTATATTGATTTTGTTAAACACGTCGGCTCCTTCTCTTCGTTCCTCTTCAATGACAGTCACATCTTTCATTCTATCAACACGAAACGTCTTAGAGCCATTCGTCTGTGAATCATAGCAAATGACATAGTAAAACTCATTTTTCCAGATCAAGGCATACGGACTTTGCGAATATACCTTTATGGTACCGTCCTCCGATTTCTTCGTAACTGGAATCAGTTTTCCTCCGGGAAGATTATACGCTACGTCTGTCTTTTGATACTTAAACTCAATTTTTCTGTCGTCGCGAATTGCCGTATAGATAGCATCAATACTGTAAATGACCGACGAATTGGTGCTTTTTATGGCTTCTTCATAAAAAAGCTGCCTGTCCAATAAACGCTGACCGTCACTATCTGTTAATTTTTTCAGTTTACTGATAATTGACTTTGTTTTCTTAGCAGAAATAAATCTTGAGGCTGTAAGAGCATCTACTATCATCTTTAACTCTGCTATTTCTAATTCTTCTGCTTCATCAGCATAATAATGCTCTCGTAAATAATAGCCTCGTCTGCTTTTTTCGATATCATAACCATATTTGATAAGGCTGTCTATATAATTATAAACCGACTTGCGATCTGCTGTCAGGTCATATTTATTGATGAGGACACTGATCAGATAATTAGCACTGAGGAATCTGTCCTCTTCTAAATCGGATCTGCGTTTACTGTTTTCCTTCAGTTCATCAAGTACATACAGTATTTTCAACCTGTTGTCTCCTTTGGACATCATCGCACCCCCACGCTGCTTCTTCATCTTAATATAATCATTATACCAAAAAAATGGTATATCTTCAAGATTTTTATTTGATTTTCGAAAAAAAAATCACTAAAATATTCATTTTCATTTTAGTAAGAATTATCAAATTTTGAAGATTCTTATCTGTTTCTATTCAAAAGTATCCATTCTGCCAACGAATCTCTTCTTGAAGATCAAGTTCGGATCTATCAGTAATAGTTGAAAACAAATAGACTATGCCAATCGTGTTAATAAAAGAAGGCATTTTGCAGTCTATCCGTTACAACTGATTATATAATAATGACTTAAATAATTCTTTTACCATACTCTGAAGTTGGCAGCCTGTATTGTAACCTTTCCTTCATTGACATTGCAAACATTTTTCCGGCAGCATGTAATAAAGCGACCAAAGTTCTAAAGATCAATACCTATCGTTACTTGACATCGTCATCAGTTTGCAATCACATCTTTCAGATTGTTTCGCCCTCACTGATAGTAAATAAACAACCATCAGATTTCGTTGTCACTTACTTATACCTGCTTATCTGTCAGATTCTGTTATCCCTTTTCATTTATACATGAGCTGAGTATTATCGTAATTTTATCTTTTAAAAGGAAAAATCGGAACTACATAATTAACATAGTTCCGATTTTCCTCATAATGATAAGGGTAATATTATTTTTTTACATTGAAAGCATTCATACCTGCATATTTTGCGGCTGATCCGAGCTGTTCCTCAATCCTGAGCAACTGATTATACTTCGCTACTCTTTCACTTCTGCTTGGCGCACCAGTTTTTATCTGACACGTGTTCAACGCTACAGCCAGATCAGCAATCGTCGTATCTGCTGTTTCGCCTGAACGATGAGAAGAGATTGCAATATATCCGGCTTTATGAGCCATTTTAATGGCTTCAAGCGTTTCTGATACTGTACCAATCTGATTGAGCTTGATTAGAATGGAGTTGGCGCATCCTCCCGCAATTCCCTTTGCAAGTCTTTCTGTATTCGTTACAAACAGATCATCGCCTACAAGCTGCACTTTATTTCCTAAACGCTCTGTCAGTCGACACCAGCCTTCCCAGTCCTCTTCATCAAGAGCGTCTTCTATTGAAATAATCGGATATTTGTCCACTAATGCTTCCCAGTGACTAATCAGTTCATCTGTAGTAAAGTCTTTTCCTGATTTCGGCTGATGATAGTATCCCTTGCCCTTTTCACTTTTCCACTCAGAAGATGCAGCATCCATGGCAATCATAAAGTCTTTTCCGGGTTCATAGCCGGCTTTTACTACCGCGGACAGAATTGTTTCAATCGTTTCCTCATCAGATGAAAGATCCGGTGCAAACCCGCCTTCATCACCAACCGATGTTACAAGTCCTTTACTTTTAAGAATACCGGCAAGAGCATGAAACACTTCTGTACACCAGCGGAGCGCTTCACTAAAATTCGGAGCACCTACAGGCATAATCATGAATTCCTGTGTGTCCACCGTATTGGTAGCATGAGCGCCACCGTTCAAAATGTTCATCATCGGAACAGGCAATGTCGTACCCTGAATTCCCCCCAAAAACTTATAGAGCGGAATGTCAAGTGAATTTGCTGCAGCTCTGGCTGCAGCAATCGATACAGCAAGAATTGCATTTGCACCCAGCTTGCTCTTATCTTTTGTTCCGTCAAGATCCAACATCACTTTATCTACAGCATATATATCTGCGGCGTTCATTCCTACCAAAGCCGGTGCAATGATGGTATTGACATTCTCAACGGCTTTCAGTACTCCCTTTCCTCCGTAACAGGACTGATCTCCATCGCGGAGCTCAAGTGCCTCGAATTCACCTGTAGATGCACCGCTCGGTGATGCTCCTCTGCCAACTGTACCGTCTGCCAGCGTTACTTCTGCCTCAACAGTGGGATTACCTCTGGAATCTATAATCTGTCTGGCAAATACTTTTTCAATGTCTGAATAATTCATATTAACCTCCCGAACAATCATTTTTTAATGTGATATGTTGTATCCTTCCCGGATTGCAGCAAATCCGGGAGAAACAATGATTTACACAATAGTTAGATCACTCTAACTATTGTAGATTATACATCTCTAACTTATTTTTGTCAAGCTGTTTTTCATATTTTATATCATCATTTTTATCATTACCAGAATCCTGTTTGGACTTTTCTCCAGTCATACGCTTTTATACTACTCTTATTATTCTCAAAATCATTCATACTATCCTTTATCTATGAATGAATATGTTCGGATAAACTGCTTGATATCGACACCATTTTCCAGATAATGCAATAATATGCCGGCACAGGCATTGCTATCACTGTCTGCGTGATGATGCCGTAACTCTATTCCGTAATAATCGCATAAATCATTCAGCCTATGACTGATTCCCGGTAAAAGTCGCCTTCCCATCTGTACCGTACATAAATAATGCACATATGGTCTCCAAATGATGTTATAATCTAAAAGACATTTTTTCAGTACTGTCATATCAAAAACAGCATTATGTGCAACCAAAAGTCCGCCTGTCATTAAAGGCTCTATCTCTGTCCAGACTTCCGGAAAAGTCGGAGCTTCTGAAACAGTTTCTTCACTGATACCGGTAAGCTGAACATTAAACCGGTCAAAGTTTGTTTCCGGATTGACAAGTGAATAAAAGTTATCTGTGATAGTTCCGTTTTCAATCACTGTAATACCGATTGCGCTCATCCGATGATTCCTTCTGTTCGGAGTTTCAACATCAAATACAATAAAACGTCCCATATCGTTCTCCTTTATCTTATAATACATAATAATGCCCTTGCATGTTTGTATCATCATTATACTACAAATCACTATCTCTGACAATTTTTTTACCCATCGTAATGTCCCACTTCTGACACCATTTTTATATGCTTAGATTAAAAGAGCCAGATGAGTTTATCACCTGGCTCCTTTAGGTTATTTATACGATTCTTTTTATAATCATGTCCGGTCTGCAGCATCAGCATCAGAAGACGCTGCAATATGATTAGTAATGTTTTCTGTTGTTGAAGTTGAAAGCACACCTTTTATCGGGTCTGCTGCTGCTTTTACCAGACCATTCAGCTCTTCATTAAAGCTTTTACCGTTCAATGCCTGATTCTTTACATCAAGCATTTTCATCAGCTCAGGAATACCGGAGAGGGTATCAAGCAGTGCATTGCCTGTCTGTCCTCCCTGCGAGTTTCCGCCGATGTTGACAAACTGAGCATTCTTGCCAAGTTCCGCCATAATCGTTGCTGTTTTAGTAGCAATCTCGATTCTTGCCTGTGTTTCGATTTTTACTTTCTCAATTTCAAAGTTTACCTTTTCATTGGACGCACGGGCTTCTGCAAGGGCTCTTTCACCTTCTGCCTTCGCCATCAGTTTCGCTTTTTCGGCTTCCGCCTCAGCTAAACCCTTCATTTTTGCTACTTCTGCTTCTGCAGAACCTTCTTTTTTGATCTTTTCGGCCTCGGCTTCCGCCTTGATCTTGATGGCATTGGCTTCCTTTTCAGCAACCTGAACCTGAGCTTCTGCGTCAATCTTTTTAATATTAGCTGCCGCTTCCGCTTCGATTTGTTTTCTTTGCTTTTCTGCTTCAGCTCTGGTTGCAATAACATCCTTCTCTTTCTGAGCGGCAAGGTTTGCCTGCTCTTGTCTTACTACCTCAACCCTACCTTGCTGTTCTGCCACTTCCTGCTGACGAACTGTTTTCTGCAATTCACCGGCAATGGCTGCATCAGCTTCAGCTTTATCAGTCTGAGATTTGAATTCTGCCAACTTCAGTCTGTTATCTCTTTCTTTCTCAGCAATTTCAAGCTGAGAAGCCAGCTCATTCTGTTTTGCGGTTTTTTCTGAGTCTGCTCTCTGTGTTCTGACCTGCTGATCTACCATTGCTGTTGTTGTTTCAGCAGTCTTTCTTTTCTCCTGCATATCAGGAGCAGCCATGTTGTCATAATAGCCATTATTGTCTGTGATGTCCTGAATATTCAGTGAAACAAGCTCCATGCCCATATTTACCATCTCGTCAGAGACTATCTCTTTGACCTTCTCGGTAAATGTCTGCTTGTCCATCAAAACAGCTTCCGGTGTCATGGAAGCAACGATATCACGAACAGCACCTGTTAATGTCAGACGGACATCATTGATAATACCGTCTTGTCCTCTTTCTTTGAAGGACATGATCGCTTTTTTCAGTCTGGTCATATCATTGACATCCGGTCTGATCTGAGCGGTCCAGTCAATAATGATCGGAACGGCCGTCTTTGTTTTGACTTCATCACGATCCGCTGTAACTGTCAGCATACACAAATCAAAGTACTGTGCTTTTCTGAAGATCGGAATAACAAAGCTGCCTCCGCTCACTTTGATCTTCGGCTGTTTGCCGCCAGTGATGATCAATGCCTTGTCAATATCCGCAACCTTGTAAATGCTGCAGAAAAAAATGATAATGACAATCAGTACAACTACTGCAATGCCGATAGGGATTAAGAATTTTTCCATGGTTGTTCCTCCTTCATGGATTAACCGTTTGATTTCGGTTTGTGGTTTTGTATTTCTTACAGGTTAAATTATAGCAGGCATTCGTATCAATTACAATCGAATAATCGACATTATTCAGCAAAATAAGTATGTTCGCTTCAACTATTTATAACATTTCCTAAAATATCCTGCTTTTTCCTATACCGCCGTTCTTGCAGCAGCTTGTTACGGGTTTCATCACGATTAAATATCTATCATTGCCGATCATCCACCTATGTCTGCTATTTATATTTCGTTTACACAATACTCTGCCGGTTCTGCGGTCGCTTCTAATTGATTGGCCGACATATCGTAACCTATCTGATTTCTTTTGTTTCTTCAATGATTGCCGCGTCTGTTAGGCTTTCAATAAAACGGTATATTTCTTCCGATAATCGGTCAGCCACTGCCTGATGCGGAATAACCGATGCAATACCGATCAGTATCATGTAATGCGAGTTCTGCTCACCTATCTCTGCAGCAGAAACATGAAACCGATTTCTTAGTTGTGCCATCAGGCTCTGAATGATCATTCTTTTTTCCTTCAGGCTTTTGACCCACGGAGCATACAATCTGTACGTCATACATAACACTCTCATTTATACCATCTCTCTTGATCGTGTGTCAACACACATTATTATTTATTTAACTTAAACAGTCATTGAAAAACTTAGAAATAACCGCAGCAAAATTCAGCAATTTCAGCTATGGCATATCATCATTCATTCTACTGTCCTGATCATCTTCCACTCCAAAACCAGCCTTTCAAGAGAATACGCTGCATTAGCAGGACTTGTTGACGGCAATCTGATCGCTTTTATTCCCAACTCGGGAAAAATGAATTTCATATACATCTTATACGATAAAGTTCCGTTGCAAAAAATTCTGTTAATCTTACTGTTCTTTATTATTCCACTGATATCATTTGGAACAACATCCTTTACAGAACTGTCCGAAGATCCTGTAATGGTACAAGAATGAATAGAGTCCCATAGTGCAAGTTTATTATTAAGCACAAGTTTCTTTTTATCTTCCATCGTCACCGGAAACTCTTCTTGAAATATTATCGAAAGTACTTTCCAGAATCTGTTCTGCGGATGTCCGTAAAAAAACATCGTTTCTCTTGATTTGACTGAAGGGAAGCTTCCGAGTATCAGAGTTTCAGACAAGTGATGATATAGTGGCGGAAATGGGTGCGTGATTCGTTGATTATCCATTTATCTTTTTCCTCATTTCATTTTGTGTTGAACCGGAACACAGTTCTATGCTATAATTGAATCCGGAAGGTGATATTACCATGATACTATATTTTTCTGCCACGGGCAACTGTCAATATGTTGCCGATAGAATCGCCGCTGCACTGAATGATACGGCAGTTTCTATCGAAAAACTACAGAACAGCATCACAATTACCGAAGGTGAAGTTTTCGGTCTTGTCACTCCCGTTTACTTTTGGGAACTACCGATGAATATGCGCCGCTTTCTGAAAGCACTGACCATTAACGGAATACCTGCCTATTCCTTTATGATCACCACATACGGTACCACTCCCGGTTGTACGTTTTCCGAAGCCAAAAAACTGCTTTTAAAGAAAAACGTGCAGTTGAAAGCAGGCTATAGTATCAGAATGCCGGACACATGGACGCCGCTGTTCGATTTGAATAATCAGAATGAAAATGCTGCAATCAATCTGAAGGCGGATTCATCCATTGACAAGGTCATTATACAGATTCAGAACAGAGCCTTGGGAAATATGATGAGTCGGTCTAAAAGTATTGCCGTAAAACTGATTACCGATCCTTTATACAATGCAGCCAGAAAAACCAGAAAGCTATATGCTGAGGATCATTGTACAGGTTGCGGTCTTTGCGAAAAACAATGCCCTGAAAAAGCAATCAGTATACAGAACAACAAGCCTGTTTGGATTAAAAAACAATGTCTGCTCTGCCTGCGCTGCCTGCATCACTGCCCTGTCTTTGCCATTCAATACGGTAACGGTTCTACAAAAATTCATGGCCAGTATCGTCATCCTGACACAAAAATATAATCAAATATCGGAGGAAAACACATGGACGCCGAACTTACTACTTTATGTTATATTGAAAAGGACAACCAATATCTGATGCTTCACCGTACAAAAAAGAAAAACGATCCCTCTAAAGATCTTTGGATGGGGGTTGGCGGTCACTTTGAATACGGAGAAAGTCCTGATGACTGTGTTTTGCGTGAAGTAAAAGAGGAAACCGGTCTAACACTGACCAGCTATCGCCTTTGTGGTATTATCAGCTTTTCGGAGGGTAACTGGTTTGAATATATGTTTTTATATCATGCCGATAGTTTTACCGGAGAATTAACCGATTGCAGCGAAGGTGAATTACTATGGGTTGACAAGAACAAAGCTGTCAATGAACTTACTTCATGGGAAGGAGATAAAATTTTCCTGCGTTTAATGCAGGAAAACCATTCCTGCTTCTCACTGAAACTGCATTATGAAAATAAAAAACTGCAATCTGCTGTTCTCAACGGTCATAACTTGACGATTTAAAAGGATAATCATTTATTATCAGAATATTTTAAAACCGCTGTGACGTGTTACGACTTCACAGCGGTTTTATTCTTATGCGTTATTACTCGGATTATTTACGGCTTTAATACGGCTGCTTTACGCTTCAGGATCGTCAGTAAAATACCCGGAAGACAAAAGACTGAATGCATATTCGTCCAAATCATGATATTTGTTTGAAAAATCTTCAAGCTGTTTTTTGTCACTTCTGCTTCGTTTCGCTTTTTCAAAAAATAATTAGTTTATTTTAATATAATAGTTACTAATTATTGATTCTATCTTTTGTCCGGAAGACTTCAATGATAAAACATCATACAAAACGATAAAGAAGATATAACCGGTATTATCTGAGATAAATATCCTACACCGTTAATCTGTTTTTTCTGTTGTCAAGGATTCTTTTCCGTTATATAATATAATTGTCTATCTGGCTCTAAAAAAGGAGAAATAGTAATGTTAACAGCAAAAATGAAATGGATTCGAGAACCTGAACACTATGCGATCACTTCTGACAGAATTGAAATAACAACAGAACCTCATACTGACCTTTGGCAGCGAACTTATTACGGATTCAGAAATGATAATGCGCCGGTTCTGCAACTGGAAACTGTCGATGAATATTTTTCTTTCATTGTAAAAACTGATTTTACCGAAAGTCATCACCGTTTTGATCAATGCGGTATCGTAATGTATCTCGACGCCGACAACTGGCTGAAAGCTTCCGTAGAATATGAAAACAACACTTATCAGCATCTTGGATCTGTCGTAACCAATCATGGCTATTCCGATTGGGCTACCACTGCAATTCCGACTGATATTAAAACCATGTGGTACCGCTTCAGCCGCAGAAAAGATGATTACTGTGTGGAATGTTCCCGTGACGGAATTGAGTTTTCTCAGATGCGTGTGTGCCACATGACAGAAGGTGCGGGCAGAATCCGATTCGGAATTTATGCCTGTAGTCCTGAGGATTCTTCCTTCAGAGCGGTATTTACCGATATGAGAATCGTTGAATGTGCCTGGAAAGCACATGACGGGCAACAGCCTGATTATGAATAAACCTTTTCCAAAAAGAATTTAACTCGGAGCAAAGCCCGATGTAAGCTCGCTTAACATCGGCTGCATTGATCCAACCTCACCGCAGGAGCTTTAGCTCCTCGGGGTTTCAGTGGGGGATTATAACCCCCACTGAAAGTCCGAATGGCACCCGCCGCCTAAGAGGGTGCGGGTGTCCAGTGGACACCTCTGCGAAGCAGAAGCACCGACCGAGCCGGCAGGCGAGACCCGGGGGACATCGGTGATTGGTTATCAATTGCTTTAATTCGACTTATTGACAGGAGGAACTTACAATGGAATTAAAAAAACTACCGTTTCCTATGACGGTTTGTAAGCTGTCTGACTCGGATGGTATTAATCTGAATTCAGAAATCTGTTTTATCGGTATCACCGACGAGGAAATATCGCTTGTCTGTAAAACAGAAGACACCCCTTCTAATACCATCGAGCGTGACGATGGCTGGAAGGGATTTCGGATTCAGGGCATTTTGGATTTTTCTTTAATCGGTATTCTTTCTGAAATTTCTACTATACTGGCAAAAAACAAAATCGGGATATTTGCTGTGTCTACTTATAACACAGACTATATTCTGGTAAAGGAAGAGAATTTTGTAAAAGCATTGATTGTGCTTTCTCAAGCAGGTTATACTATTGTATAAAGATATCACATTGATGAAATCATTCATTCATTTTCTTTCTGCATAAACTGCTTTTTTTGCACAAACAGCCTCTGATTCCTTTGGTTCAGAGGCTGTTTGTGTCATCTGGTTATTCTTTACCAATTCTCGTATCGCTTCCCTGTGTGCAGTTCAGTCATTGAACTCATTTCTTCTTCATTCAGCTCAAAATCAAAAATCGCATAATTCTCTTTTATATGGTCTTGATTTTGTGAACCCGGAATCGTCACATATCCTGCCTGTAAATGCCACCGAAGAATGATTTGCGCCGGCGTTTTCTGATGTACGTGCGCAATTGCTGCAATTGTTTCATTTCCGAACAAATCCTGTGTATGTCCTCTTCCGCCAAAGGGATACCACGATTCCACTACTGTTCCATATTGTCTGACATACTCTTTCAGGGCTGTATTTTGATAAAACGGATGGTTTTCATTTTGTACAACAGCAGGTTTGATGTCGTTTCCATCTACTACACGTTCAAATTCTTCCGGTGTGTAATAGTTTGATATTCCGATACTCCTGATTTTTCCATCAGCTACGCCCTGACACAGCGCCCGGTAAACTTCTGTGTCGTTAGTGCCTGATTGGTGAATCAACATCAGATCAATATATTCCACTCCGAGTCGTTCCAATGATTCATCAATCGACAGATAGGCTCTATCGTAATTCGAAGGCATAACTTTGGTCGTGATAAAGATATCTTCTCTTTTTACCAGACCCTCTTCTATCGCTCTTGTCAGGCCATGTCCCACGCCCTCTTCATTTCCGTAATACTGTGCAGTATCAATCAGTCTGTAACCGTCTTTTATTGCTTCATACACCGATTCCTCAACCGTTGCGTCGTCCTGCGTCCGCGTTCCTAAACCGAGAATTGGCATGGTATATCCACTGTTTAGCAGGACGGTCCTTGTTTCAAAATCAAACTCACCCGCATTCTTTGTTGATGTATCCAAATTAAATGTAACCTCTGCTTCACCACCCCCAAGGGCTTCCGATAGACCATCCGTATTTTCAATATGCCCGATTTTTGTATAGGAATATGGCGTTGAAAAACTCTGATAGAAGATAACAAGACAGTTTTCGCCATACAGCATGACATCTCCTTCTTCAATCTTACCGACTCTTTTCTCACTTGTCGGAAGACTATGTTCCAGATAATGATACTTTTCGTTTCCGTTTAATTCTGACATCTTGATTGTCAACGGAAATACTCTTTTCAACTCCCGTACTGTATCATTATCTTCCGTTTTTACAGAAAAAGCTTTATTATTGATTGTTAAGGTCATGCTGTTCACCTCAGATTCTTCATTATCCTTGTTTTCTTCCGATGACTCCTCAGAATATAAAGAGTCTCTTTCAGTTGATACGATATTGATTGATGAACTTTTCTCTTGTCTCTCTGTTGGATTAGTCTTTTGTGAACATCCGGTCATTATCATATTTATTAAGATTGCAATTACAAACCAAATCTTTCCTTTACACATCTTATACACTCACTCCTTTTTGACAACTTTTACCATCACATGGTGTTTTCATTTTAATAGATCGAAAAGCATCCCGGTATTGAATCAATGCGTGGGATGCTTTTTCATAATGAGTCGTTTTATTTCAGATGATCACGATAGAATGCTTCTATTTTATCAAACGGAATGACATCAAGATTATCATACAAATCCGTATGAACAGCTCCGGGTATAATCATAAGCTCCTTATTGTCAGTGTAATGGCTGTCTTTTGTCATCGCAGCATAAGCATCTTTTCCAAAATAACAGCTATGAGCTTTTTCACCATGTATGATCAAAACCGCACTCCTTATCTCGTTGCTATACCTATTGATCGGCTGGTTCATAAAAGACATACATCCAATACTGTTCCAACCTTCGTTTGAATTCAAAGAACGCTCATGATAAGCTCGTCCTTTATAGTATTCACTGTAATCTTTCACAAAAAACGGTACATCTTCCGGAACAGGAAGCGGAAGACATCCACCGCCACGAGAATATTCACCTTTCGCATATTCTGCAGTTCTCAGGCTATTCAGCATTGTTTTCTTGTCATATCTCTTCTCTTCGCTGTCTTCGCTGTCAAAATAGCCATTCGCATTTACACGAGCCATATCATACATCGTAGAAACCACTGTCGCTTTTATCCTTGTATCCAATGCCGCTGTATTCAGCGCCATTCCTCCCCAGCCGCAAATGCCGCAGATACCGATTTTGTCCGCATCAACTTTTTCATGATTAGACAAATAATCAACAGCCGCCTGAAAATCCTCTGTATTGATATCAGGAGACGCCATATATCTCGGATATCCTCCGCTTTCGCCTGTAAACGATGGGTCAAATGCAATGGTCAGAAAGCCTCTCTCTGCGAGAATCTGTGCATACAATCCACTACATTGTTCTTTGACTGCTCCAAACGGCCCGCATACTGCAATGGCAGGCAGTTTTCCGTCACTGTTTTTGGGGCAGTACAGATCCGCTGCCAAGGTGATTCCGTAACGATTCATAAATGTGACCTTACTGTGCGATACCTTTTCACTCTTTGGAAAAGTTTTATCCCATTCTTGCGTTAATACTAAATTTTCAGGTATCATGATACATCCTCCTTATCATCTTTCAGTGTGTAGGTAAAATAATCCAGAAAATCTATGCAATAATTTTATTGATGCACTGCATTTAGAAGTCTTATTCGATGCTGCGCAATAATCTTTTCAAGTGCCGTATACTTTTCTCTTCAATCAGAATCATACATTCGGCAATCTGAGATGCATTCCGGCATCGTTCAGATTTCTTTTGATTGTCATCTCTTTTGCAGTGTTATTGCCCTTCATATTGTACACCTCTCTTTACTGTTATTGTACCTCATTCATTAAGAAATAGCAAATACTTATTTATTGTCCATTTCCATGCTTGACAGGCATATTATTGTAACATATAATACGATTAAAGTGTAAGGAGGTATTCTTTTGGAAATTCGGGTTTTACGCTATTTTCTTGCCATTGCCAGAGAAGGCAGTATTACGGCAGCTTCGCAACAATTACATATCACTCAACCAACATTATCAAGACAAATGAAAGACCTTGAAGAAGAACTGGGTAAAAAACTTTTCATCAGAGGCAGTCACAATATAAGACTGACGACAGAAGGTTTTATTCTTCGTAATAGAGCCGAAGAAATCGTTACGATTGCAGATAAAACAACTGCTGAGTTTCAGGCAATGGAAAAAACAATTGCAGGTGATATTTATATCGGTGGCGGTGAAACACTTGCCGTCAGTCTGATCGGTGATCTCATTGCAGAGCTGCGTAGGGATTATCCCGATATCCGATATCATTTGTTCAGCGGAAATGAAGCCGATGTCACTGAACAGCTGGACAGAGGTTTGATCGACTTCGGAATCCTTGTACAGCCGGCAGATGTTACTAAATACGACTGTATCCATTTACCTGCCGAAGATATCTGGGGTGTTGTAATGAGAAAAGATTCTCACCTTGCTGAAAAAGAATCTATATCTAAAAAAGATCTTGTTCCCCTGCCACTCATTCTTTCCCGTCAGGTATTGATGACCCAAAGCAGGGGCAATGTCATTTTTGAGTGGTTCGGAAATAGTTTTAATCAACTGAATATCGTCACCACTTTCAACCTGATGTATAACGCTGCTTTATTAGTCCGCTCCGGCGTCGGGTATGCTATCGGTATTGATGGAATAATTGCTACAGAAAGAGAGAGCGACCTCTGCTTCAGACCATTAAATCCACTGGTAACCTCGGGGCTTGATTTGATATCTAAAAAATATCAGGCTTTCACTCCGGCTGCTGAATTATTTCTGAAAAAGCTAACACTACGGTTTGGTTGACATATCTGCATTTAATCTTATGAATATGTTGATATTCGTCTTTTGTAATCATTTTCATCTTGACAAGCTGTTATGGAATTCCCGTTCCGATATGATAAGCTATGATTGAAAACAAAAATTCCCGGTTCATTATAAGCTGAACCGGGAAATTTTTGTTTTAATATTTATTTGCTAACAACTAATGTAAAATATTTTTTTGCGATGGTACCCTTACTGTCCTTTACCTTCACACAAACATCGTATGTAACACCGGCAGCCGGTTTAATAGTAACTTTTTTATTGGCAGAATAGCTTTGAGCTGTTGACCATGTTGACGACGAAGCCTTTTTGTAATATACGCCATAAGTATAAGTACCTGAACCACCTGTCGCTACAGCAGTAACGGTTACGCTGCTGCCGAGAGAGATTTCAGATGAAGATATCGTGGATTTATTTACCAGTGAAGCTGTATTGACGCTGATTGTAAAGTATTTCTTTGCAATTGTTCCTTTACTATCCTTCACTTTTACACAAATATCATAATCCGTTGCAGCAGCCGGAGATATGCTGGCTGTCTGTTTGGAAGAATATCCCTGAGCAGTAGACCATGTGGAAGAAGTGGCTTTTTTATAATATACGGCATAGGTATATGAACCTGAGCCGCCTGATGCTGATGCCGTAACTGTCACGCTTTTACCCAGAATTATACTGTCTGCCGAAAGTGATGCGCTTATGGTCAGAGCAGTGTTATTCACAGACAAGGTCAGATACTCTTTTGCAATGGTTCCGTCGGCGTCTTTTACTTTTACGCAAATATCGTAAGTACCGGCTGCTGCAGGTGTCAGAGTAATAATGCTGTTAGTAGAATAGCTTTGAGCAGTTGTCCAGTTGGTTGATGTTGATTTTTTATAATATACTCCGTATGTATAACTGCCTGAACCTCCGTTTGCCGCTGCTGTTACCTTTACATTGTTACCAAGTGTAATAGAAGCGGCAGAGAGTGAAGCATTCAGCGTAAGCTCTGCTGAAGCAGTCTTCTTTGTCGTTACCGTAATCGTCAGATTACTCGTTACCTTTGTGACTCTGTATGTATTCGGCATTTCCTCTGTAGAAACATCTTTCAGATTCTTATATCCGCCGCTGACTGTTACAGAATCCAGTTCATAACCGCTTTTTACTGCAACGGAAAAATTCACCTGACCTTCTCCGGTACTGTCCGGCAAACCGGTATCGCTGTTTCTGGAAACAGCGGTTGATGCGTTAGCTTTGCTAACCGATGTATAGTCTTGCGTATAATAAAGATTGATTGATGCACCCTCATCGACAGAGAATACCACATTATAGCCTTCATCTTCTTCGATTTCTACATCATCATGTCCGCCGCAGTTTGCTGAAACCGTTACCGGTATCGTTTTATATTCTACTGCTCCGCAATCCTGACAAGTATATTTCATCTTTCCTGTTGTTGAAGACGTTGCTGCTGTCGCTATCGTACCGCTGTTCCAGTTATGTGCAAAGGCGTGTCTCTTACAGGTATCGACTGTCCCGCCTGTAGAAACGGTAACATATGAAGACGAAACATTTGGCTGAGAGTACAACAGATAATTGATATTCCTCAGCAGCTTATCACTGTAAAGAACGGTACTTCCGTTTTTCACTGTCACGACTGTTCCTGATGACAGATTGGTTGTCTGTTTATAAAAGCTCTGGCTTGTTGAGGTTGACGGATTTTCATTCATCGGATTGGTACCGGCTGCAAATACCGTAGCACCATTAAGTGTGATCGTACCGTCGCAGTCCAGCGGAGAGTTGTCTCCACCGCTCTGCATGGAAAATACAGTGATATTGCCGCCGGTAAGATTCAGCGCTCCGTTAGAATCAAGTCCATCACCCAAGGCATTGACATATATTTCTCCGCCGCATATATTCAATGAATAATCTCCCATATCAGTACCCTGACCGCCTTGACCTCCCTGACCGCCCGGACCCGGTCTGCCGCCGTGATTAAAATGATCACCGCCGCCCATGCCGCCGTCTGATCCGTTTGCGCTTCCGCCGGCTGCATTAATTCCGTCATCAGAGGCAACGACCCAATACTTACCTGAATACATATTAACCGTACCCGATTCCAAACCTTCATAACTGGAATAAATATAGATTTCCGGATCTCTTACAGGTGCGCTTTCGACGCCAAGATCAAGCTGTGTATCAGCGTGTACACCATCATCCCCGGTATATACCTTGAATTTTCCGCCCGTTATCTGTGCATTAGAATCTGAATGAATAGCATCATCCGCTGTATTTAGATCAAAACTGCCACCGGTAATTACCAGATTATTCTCAACGTCTTCTCTGTCACCTGACGCTTTCAGACCTTTACAACTCATCGTATCACTGTCAAATGATTTATCGTTATAGCCGCCCAGCGTCTTGATGGTAAAATCACCGTTCGTGATTTTCAAAGTATCTTCCGCCTGAATACCGTCTCCGTCTGCAGTGATCGTAAAACTTCCGCCGTTGATCGTAACAGAACCCACCGAGACTGTATCTTCTGCGTCAGGAACAGATTTGATTCCATCATTATCGGTATCAATCGCATAAGCTCCTCCATTAATTGTTATGCTGCCGTCTCCTGCAATGCCATTGTTGACAGCAGTTACATTGTACCTGCCTCCGTTAAATATCTGTGCTGTTTCTGCTGCTCCCTTAATTCCGTTTTTGGCATTGCCGTTTACATTCAATGTACCTTCACCACAGTAAGTGACAGTGGAACCGCTCTTGACTTTTATTGCAGCACCTTCAAAATCCGCATTTGTTTCCTCAGTAGATGCATCTTCATTGTCTGTCAGGGTGGACGTACCTTCAAGATGAATCGTCACGTTGCTTCCCTTTTTAACAACAACAGGAGCAGTCACTGCCGAAGTGAGGCTCAGATCATCAAGGATCAGAATAACATTATCAAGACTTTTTGAAACTACTATACTGCCCTCTGAACAGTTTCACTTAATTCTGTATACTCCGGAAGCACCGATGGTCAGTGTTGTTCCGCTGATGGTATAACCATTACCGGCAACCGTTTCATTGATCCCCGATTCAGAGAACATCAGCGTCGGATTGACAGAGGCTGCATAAACCTGTCCTGCCGTAAGGGGCAAAGCACCTAACATCAGCAATCCTGACAGAGCTGCACTAAGTATTTTTTTCTTTAACACAATAATTCCTCCCTTGTATATTTCTTTGGCTTTCTTTGATTATACGCCATACTTCTTAAAATCTTCTTAAACACTCCGGAATTTCATAAAAAATGCTCCGATCCTTTTTCTGAATCGGAGCATTGCTCTTTAGTATTTAAAGGCTCTATAATAAATATTGGGGTAACAAATAGAGCCTACAAAAAAAAGCAAAAAAAGTAGAGCATATTTGCACCAAATCCGTTATAATGGAATTGACGAGAAACCATGAACGGAGGAACAAAAA
>Ga0256405_10000784_pt1 | contig 97985 bp, 78 predicted proteins | sample RumenRJG_02DNA_FD_189096 | JGI IMG/M metagenome (GOLD analysis project Ga0256405, IMG submission 189096) | Bovine rumen microbial communities from Lethbridge, Alberta, Canada - RJG_02 | ecosystem: Host-associated > Mammals > Digestive system > Stomach > Rumen | place: Canada: Alberta...
AGGTTGCCGGAATATATGCAGGATGCGCTGACAAGAGATTACAAGGTGGCGTAATTGTTTTTTTATAGTCTGGAATATAGAGTTTTCAAGGTGCGATGCCCACTATTTATGTGGGAAGTTTGAGTAAAGTATTTATTCAAAGTTATACTGTAAGCGCTCAATGTTATTTTGAGCGCTTCAATTATACGAAGCGCTCTGGATTTCCATTTTTGTCTTCGATAGTTGCTTTCTCATTTATTCCACAGAGTTGTTTCATCATATCTGACCATGGCATAAGATCTTCAATGCCCTCGGGCTCATTAACGTAGTCCGGCATATAAAGGAGCAACATCTGGAGATATTTGAATACACTCAGCTTATTTAACTTGGCTGTTTGTGCCAGACTGTAAATGATGGCACTAGCCTCCGCGCCATTAGTAGTCCCATTCCAAATACATCAAATTGATTAAGCATATATGGCAACATACATATTATGACACAAAATGGTATCAGTTCTTTTTTGCTAGTAGAAATCAATGTGAAAGTATTGTGCCTTTTCTGATATAAAAATACATCTACTATTATTCCAAACGCAGCTGTAATAAAGCAACCTTTTATAACACTGAAAATGTTTATCCATAGCAAAAATCCACTACTAATAACATAGATAAGCAAAAAAACTGTTGTGCCTAAAATAAAACCAGTAATAATATTTCTTTTAATTAACATTCCCAACATGTATGTATACAATAAGATTCCAAGAAATGTCACAATATAGCATAACATATATCTATTTCTCTCTTTCCAAGCTTAACTATTAGCACTTATTTCTTTACAACCAAAGCATAATCCTGACTTCCAAACAAAGTTTCTGACACTACTTTCATAGCTTCATTGAATTTATCAAATTGAGGGTCATTATCATTAATCTTAGGTATATCAACAGGATACTTGCTGCTTTCTGTAAACAGCACCTCCACATCATTAAATCCTGCTTTTCTTGCCAGATATTTCATTGTTTCAGGATGAAGTGGTTTTTGATGAGATGGATCTATGTAGAAGGAATGTGTAAAAATAGCGAGCGACATAGGATTAGGTGTCTCCATTATAAGATAGCTGCCTGTTTCTAACTTCTCATATGCCAATTCTAATATCTCAATAATCTGCTCTATAGATATATGTTCTATAACCTGTCCCATAAAGATACCATCCGTATGTTCTTGCCTGCGCAAATAATTTACAGCATCATCAAGGACTACCGGAAGATTTTTCATCTTCATATACTCTACATATGGGCCATACATATCAACACCAGTTACTCCAACCCCATGCTCAGTAAGTAGTTGCGTGAACTCTCCCCTACCACATCCTAAATCAAGAACATTTTTTCTACCTGCAAAATAGGGAATGTATATTTCCTGTACCTTTTTAACATGATCTATGGAACCACGAAAATGATTTTCAAAGTCAAAATAATCTATAACTGTATATGAATCCGAAGAATTAACAACTTTATTATCCTCATTAGCTGCACTTTCTTCTGAATTTATATCCGGCTTACTATTTAAAGATTTACAATCATTCTTTATATTGGAAATCCTTGATCTAAGGTTTGATAATTCAATTATGAAAGAGTCATTTTGCTTCTTAAACTCATCAATACGATTTATTAGTGTTAGGTTCTCTTCACGTAACAATTTTATTTCTTCTAATTGTCGAGACAATTGTTCATTTATCTTCCCATTTGCATCATAATCATGTATGACATTGCTTCTAATAACTCTTTTTACTTTATTAATCTCATTAATAAATTCTTTTCTTGATGCATAATTATCATCCAGGATCTTTTCTAATTCTTTTTTTAAATATTTTTTCCCGGTATGTTTTATAGTTTTTTTACTATCTTCTTGGGAAAGTATTTCTTCATCTTCACTATCATTTGATATAGATGCACCTTTTTCATCTATATCTTCAATGATGAGTTTACTGCCATCGTTCATTAACAAATCAGAATAAAGTTTCTTTACTATTTCATACTTGGTTGCTGTACCTGAACGTAACTCAATTACTATATCTCTTTGTTCTTTTTCATCGATTAGTTTATTTTTTATAATGGCATAACTATTTTTCACAAACTCCTCATCATCAAAATCAAGTAACCATTGAACATTTATTCTATTAAAGCCTGTAACTCTTACCCCTTTTTTTCTTATTTCTTCAGCACCAAGTAATCTGATTAAATAAAGTGATCTATTAAAATCTTTTTTTTCAACTTCTTTAATTAAAACTGAATATGCGCCTTCATCAACTGGTCTGCCAAACACTTTCAAATAGCTTTCTTTAATAAAATCACTGCCTTGTAAATCTAACAATCCGCTTACATCTACTAAATACTCATTATTCCCCATAGTACCACCTTCTTACTCGGCCCTTATAATCAATGCCTTTTCGTTACAGTTTTATATATTAAACGTATATATCGATTTAATTAAAATCATAAATTCAAATAATCAACAACTAACCTTCAGCATCTGTGCATTTCCATGTATTTTAAATGCAACAGAGCCAGCAGGTATAAATATACAGTCTCCCTTAAATATGCTGAGACTAAAATCATCACCTATGATTGTTCCACAGCCTCCAAGGCACAAAAAAACCTGAAATGATGTTTCATCTGTCTGAAAGTCAACCATTTCATGTGTCGTTTCCGTATTAAGTATTATTCTTTCTGTTTGGAAATATTTACATCTTGCAAGTAATTCTGACGCCCATCCTTTTTTGTATCTAAGCACTCTCATAGGCTGTCTCGGATTTTCTATTGCCTTAAGATTGGCTACATCCATAGCCTTTTCTACATGAAGCTCTCTCTTTTTTCCATCTTTACCAACACGATTATAATCATACAATCTATAGGTCAAGTTAGAGCTTTCCTGTATTTCTGCAATAAGAGCTCCTGCTCCTATTGCATGTACAGTTCCAGAATTAATAAGGAATACATCATCCTTCTTTATTGGTACTTTTTGGAGATAATTTTCTATAGTTCCATCATCGAGATGTGCATACAACTCTTCTTTTTTGATATCATGGTGAAATCCATAAACCAGCTTTGCCTGTTTTGTAGCTGACAGTACATACCACATCTCCGTTTTTCCAAGCTGCCCATTTTCATGTGTTCTTGCATACTCATCATCAGGATGCACCTGAACTGATAAATCCTTTTTTGCATCTATAAACTTAATGAGGACTGGCAGAGTATCAGGGCATATCTTCCTTGGATGAGTTCCTAAACACTCAGGAAATATTTTTAAAAACTGCACCAGAGACATGCCTTTAAACTCACCACTATTTATGATACTTGGCCCATCCGGATGTGTAGAACACTCCCATGTCTCTGCAACGATGTCACTGTCTATATTTTTTGCAAATTCATCATTTAGCCTGGTGCCACCCCAAAGGTAATCTTTATATGCCGGGCTCATAAGCATCGGTCGTCTAGGTATATATTTCTCCATATTATTTATCCTCTAAGCTATACTTATGCTTATCTAAAACGCTTATATCCTTACCCAACTGAACTTCAATAAGTACGAGATCTGTAATAGCTTGAACAGTATGTTTTACCCCAGCCTGCATAGTAACAACATCTCCAGGTACTATGATCTGCTCCATACCATCAACAATTGTCCTTCCCTTTCCAGATACAACGGTCCACACCTCATCTCTATGATCATGGGAATGATAATTCATGCTGTCCCCTGCTCGCATTGTTACCTTTATAGTCATGCTGTTTTCCTCGACATCAAGCACGTGGAAAACTCCCCAGGATTTCTCCGCAAACATTATCTGCTGGTTCATTTTCTCAACATAAGGCTTGATCTGGCTCGACTCCTCCTTATTGGTAACAAGTATTCCTTGTGCACTAGCAGATACGATTACATCACTAAGTCCCATGCAGAGCACAGGGACTCCGAGCTCATTAAGTACATGAACATCTTTACATGAGTCACTAAGTGTAGCATCTCCTATTGTTGCATCCTCCATGGCATCTGTAAAAGCATTCCATGTACCAACATCTACCCACTGTCCGGCAAATCTCATAACTGAAATACTCTTTTCATGCTCTGCCACCGCATAGTCAAAACTTATTTTGTTGACTGTGTCATATTTGTTATAAAGATCCATATAGTCGGTGAAGTCCATTAGCTCATGAGCTCTATCCAAAACATATTTCAATTTATACGCAAATACGCCACCATTCCAAAGCGCGCCCTCTGAGATATATTTTTTAGCTGTTTCAACATTAGGTTTCTCCTTAAATGCTGATACTTTACTTACAGTTTCTTTGTCAACAGGCATTATATATCCATATTTATCACTTGGTTCTGTTGGCTCAATACCCATTAATGTGAGATTGGAGTCACCTGTTGCGGCAATATCACTCAGTTTTTTTAATGCCTCAAAATAATCATCATTAACATAAGGATCAACCGGACATACAACTACTGTATCATCAAGATCAACTCCCTTAACGTCATGAAGATATGCTGTAGCGAGAGCGATAGCTGGGAATGTATCCCTCCTGCAAGGCTCGACAGAAATCCCTACATCTGTGCCCAACTGATTATGTATAGCTGACACCTGAGTAGATGATGTTGCAATAGTAATATTTGCATCCTTATCTATCTTTTTGATCTGGCCATATACTCTCTGAACCATAGATTCATAGGTGCCATCCTCTTTTTTGAATATCTTTATAAACTGTTTTGATCTGACATCATTTGATAATGGCCATAATCTCTTTCCTGAACCACCTGACAACAATACTATATTCATAATTACTTATCTCCTTATCTGGCATTATCTTTGTAGTAATTGAACATTTCCCTTAACGTATCAAATATCTTATATTCAGGTCTCCATCCCAGTTCCTCTGTTATAAGCTCATGATTACAACATATAACAGGAGTATCTATAGGGCGAAATCTATCCTCATCCACCTGAATGTCTATTTTTTGATTTGATAGACTTACTATATACTTGAGAAGTTCCTCAAGTTTGTAGGCCTCACCGGAACCAACATTATATATCTTTTTACAATCTGAGCTCTCCAATATCATACGATAGGCTCTGACAATATCTCTTACATCGCTAAAATCTCTTTCAGCCGCAAGATTACCTACATGTATCACTCCAGGCTCACCACTCATGTCAATCTCTGCTGCCTGTTTACAAAAACTTGGCAGCACAAAGCTGTCTCTCTGCCCAATCCCTGTATGATTAAACGGTCTGACATAATAAATCTTCATACCGTATCTTTCACGATAAAGCTCTACAAACTGTTCTTGAGTTATCTTGGATATACCATATGGATTATTAGCATTAAGTGGAGTTTTTTCATCTATAGGAACATCCGATATCTGATACTCTTCACTAGAGCCAATGAACATGAGTTTAGGGAGTTTATCCAATCTCCTCGCAGCCTCCATAAGATTGATCGCACCTATAACATTGACCTGCATAGTCACATCAGGCATGTTCCAGGATTGCCCAACAGAGCTGATGGCTGCTAAATTAATAATCGCATCCGGTTTGATTTCATCAACAATTTTTTGTACGCATTCCTTATCAAGCAGATTTCCTGTTTTAAAGCATGAAAATTTGTCAATAAACTTAGGCTCATTTATATCGGAGCCTACAACCTCATATCCATGGTGAGCCAACTCGTCTGCAAGATAACCTCCAACAAATCCACCAACACCAAATATTAAAACCTTACTCATAGTTTACCTCTTCACGAAAAATGCCAACTGAATTTTGAAACTCAGTTGGCCAATACTCAAAAATAAGTTATTTATTTGCTGCTTCTTTTCTCGCAAGTTCTAAATCATGCTGCGCCATAATTCTGCAGAGCTCTTCATATGATGTTGTCAACGGATTCCACCCAAGTACTGTCCTTGCCTTGGTAGGATCTCCCCACAGATCTACTACATCCGTCGGTCTATACCACTGTGGATTTACAGATACAAGCATCTTTCCTGTCTTTTTATCATAGCCCTTTTCATCAAGACCCTGACCTCTCCACTCAAGCTCTATACCGTCATTCTTGAATGCAAGCTCTGTAAACTCTCTTACTGTATGCTGAACACCTGTAGCAATTACAAAGTCATCTGGCTCATCCTGCTGAAGTATAAGCCACATACACTCTACGTAATCCTTGGCATATCCCCAATCTCTCTTTGAATCAAGATTTCCAAGCTCAAGATGATCCTGTAATCCACACGCAATCCTACCTGCTGCAAGTGTAATCTTACGAGTTACAAAATTCTCTCCTCGTCTCTCTGACTCATGATTGAAAAGGATACCATTACATGCAAACATGCCATAGGCATCACGGTACTCTTTAATCATCCAAAATCCATACTGCTTTGCAACCGCATATGGGCTAAATGGGTGGAAAGGCGTCTTTTCGTTTTGAGGGACCTCCTCAACCTTACCATAAAGCTCTGAAGTTGACGCCTGATAAATCCTTGACTTTTTCTCTAAGTGATTTACATGTACTGCCTCAAGTATACGAAGTACTCCAATTGCATCTACATCACCTGTATACTCTGGCGCATCAAAAGATGTGCCTACATGTGACTGTGCAGCAAGATTATAAATCTCATCTGGCTGTATCTCACCTATGATACGTATAAGGGAAGAACTATCAGAAAGATCGCCCTCGTGTATAATGATTTTATCAATGATGTGATCTATACGATCTGTTGTATGGCACGCAGATCTACGAACCAATCCATGAACCTCATATCCCTTTGACAGTAGTAGCTCTGCTAAATATGAACCATCCTGACCTGTTATTCCCGTTATAAATGCTTTTTTCATTATCAATTCCTCTTTATACAATCACCAGTACTTATATTTTCGCATCTCGAATTACCGATGAACAATACTAAATTGAGATAAAATCAGATTATTTCAGTTATCTTCTTGCGATTATACTACATAATGCGTTTTTATCAAATCAATTATATGTTGATATAACGTTTCAATATTTCGGAAAGCTGTTTTTTAATAACACTATTATCAAAATCCTTCAGCCTTTCTTTTTCTTTTTTGATCATAGTTTCTCGCACCTCTTCATTTGTAGCTACAATATTGATTGCCTCAGCAACTACTTTAGGGTCCTTATCCTCAAGCAAGAAACCTGACCCCCCAAGGGTCTCACCAACAGCTGTGCTGTCATAGGCAATAATAGGTATATTAAAATACATAGCCTCTACTAGTGGTACACAAAATCCCTCATGCTCACTCAAACATAAGAATATATCAGCAAGATGATAATAGGCTAAAATATCCTCAAATGGCACGTGACTAGTTAGATAAACTTCATCCATTTCTAACTCTTCAATATACTTTTTAATCTTTTTGCAATATGTATCCTGCCAGTTATAACTGCCTACTATGAACAATCTTGATTTCGGATTTATATAGTTATGATAGTAATAAAAGGACTGGATTATATCCTCCTGTTTTTTATTTGGAGCAATGCGACCTGTAAATAAAATATTTGTGTACCCATCGCCGCTATATTTATTAACTAGTTGTTGATTATATTTCTTTTCATAGTCAGCAAATTTTATCAAAATAGGCGCAACCTCTATGGGACACTTATAACCCATAGATATTAAATCCTGTTTATTAAAGGCAGAATCCGCTATACACATCTTTGGTACATCTACCAGTGATTTTGCCTGCTCTATGCCCTCACTACACAACTTTGCCAAAAAGAAACTATATGGTCTAAAAAATTCCGGCGGAGTGATATTATGATACATAATAAATATTTTGGCACCATATTTCTTAATTGTTTTGTTTAACACTGACCCTGTAGACAAATGATATATTATAATTGTGTCTTTGGAATCTTCATATTCATTATAGTATTTAGCGGCTCCCTTAGGCAGCTTTTCATCTATTCCCTCTGCGTATATACATGTTTCATAGCCCTCATCAATCAACATATCTTGTATAGCAAAAACATCATTACCAATAGCATCTCCATATGATATTGTTGGTAACATTTGCACAATCCTCATTTATAATTCCTCATCTTCATCAAATTATAAGATACGCTCATTATCCAGATACATATTCAATAAGTATAGACAGCTTCCTAACTATTTTATCCCAACTATACTTAGCATCCACATAATTGCGTCCATTTTTTCCCATCTTTTCTCTTAAATCATCATCCGACATTAGTAATGACATAGTTGCTTCAAAGCTTGCATAATCGTTATAGTACAATCCTCCATTACTATTGATACAATGAGCCTTTAAAACATCACAATCCCCATTGACCAATACTGGTTTTTTTAGTCCAAACGCTTCAAGCACAACCATTGACAAACTCTCAAATTTTGATGGTAATAACAGGAATTTAGATGCGCTAATACCATCAAATTTATCTTGATCAGAAACAAATCCAAGAGAAATGATATCTTCATGCTCAGGAATAGGTATTACACTTTTTCCCATCATAACTAACTTCAAATCTGAAGGATGTTCATTTTTGTATCTAATGAAATAATCAAACATTTCGGGGCAATTCTTCCCAATGTCAATACGCCCAACATACACAATATAATTATCCAGGTTATACTTTTCTTTAAATGCTCTCTCATTAATTTCAGAAGGTATACTGACACCTACTCCACCTATCAAATATGGAATTTGATAGTTCTCAAATCTTTTTCTAACAAGTTCCTTTTCTTCTTCTGTGTTAAAAAAAAACGCTTTTGGCATATAAAATATTCTTCGTATTATATTTAAATGAAGCATAGGTTCATCATGTGCCAATGGCAAAAGTATTGATTTATCCTTAACTAGTGGCAATCCCATGACAACTTGATAATATATATATCCCAAAAAAGCAAAAACATCATAATCATTTTTATTTTTTTTTATATATTTAATTAATTCTGACGCGAAAGGACCTTCTTTGTCCAACCAATCATACTCATTCTCTAGGGTCAAAGAGCCATCATTCACGCGGTCATTTACACCATCAAACTCCTCATGAGTTCTAACCTTATCAACTGAAAATCTATGAACACTTACTCCATTTATTATTTCAAAATCGTCTGTATATTCATCTCTCCAAGAAATGTAGTCGTCTGCTTTTGTTGTCAAAACACTAACGTCATACATTGTTTTCATATGCTCAGCCAGCTGCTTACAAAGTAACTCTGCACCGCCATTTACACATTCACCATATCTTTGTATAATGAAACAAATTTTTTTCATAAATTTACGTCTCTCTTTTTTAAAGTTTCTTCCAATGAGTTAACCTTATCTTCAAGCAACATAATTTTATTGGTTAGTTCTTTTATCAATTCATCATGATTTACAAAATACATTTTTTCCTGTTCTGACGAAATTTTTGCGTCCGACTTTTCATCCCTCATATAGCAATATATCTGGTCTAAAACTCTCTCAACGCATGCATTATAGGCAATTTGTTTTTCTGCAAAGGGCTTAAAAAAGAACCTTGTAGAAATACGAATAGCCCTTTTTATAATCTTTGTTATTGAATTTCCTTTTAATTCATCATATATTTGTATACTATTGTAATGTCGATGTGTTTGCTCAATCCTATAAGCTAACTCATCAACGCTATATTTGTCATCCTCAAGTAATGTTTTTTCAGACACCTCAGAGAAAGGCATTATATCGCCATAGTTTCTTTTATGAATCTCTGTATATATATCTTCCATTATGCTTTTTACATCTATATCATTTTTTGGTCCGCTTATCATTAACAAATACCTCTATATACAATTCTCTTTATTATTAATTTTAATTAATTGGATTACTTATAACATATTCTATAAGTTTTGATAACTTACTGACTATGACATCCCACTGATAATTCTTTTTGACATATTTTTGCCCATTTTCACCCATTATCTTACAAAGCTCAGGATTGTTTAACAGTATATTCATCTTTGATTCAAATCCAATATACTTTTTGTAGTAAAATCCCCCTTCACTTTTCTCACAATGAGCCTTTAAAACCTCACAATTACCATTAACAAGCACAGGTTTGCCAAGACTAAATGCTTCCAAAACAACCATTGACAAACTCTCATATTTTGATGGCAACAATAAAAATTTAGCCCCCATTAGACCGTCATACTTATCTTCATCTGACACAAAGCCCAATGATATAATATCATCATCCTCCGGTATATCTATTACAGGCTTCCCCATAAGGACAAGTTTTAAATCAGATGGATGTTCTTTCTTGAACTTAAGGAAGAAATCAAACATTTCATGGCAATTCTTTCCCTCATCTATACGTCCAACATATATAATATAATTGTTAATGTTGTATTTTTCACAAAATCTAATCGAATTAATGCTTTGTGGAATTTCTACTCCTGAACCTCCGATCAAATACGGAATATCATAGTTCAAAAATTTGGAGCGGACTAATTTTCGCTCTTCCTCAGTATTGAAGAAAAAAGCTCTAGGCATGTAAAATTCTTTTCTAATCTTCCTTATTCTAAGAAATGGTTCATCATGAGCCAACGGCATAAATATAGCCTTATCCTTTACATGCACCATCCCCATTACCGTAGGATAATATAAATAACCTAAAAAAATGAAAACATCATAGGTATTATTATTGTTTTTTAAATATTCTATCAACTTTGGTGAGTACGGTCCTTGTTTATCTATCCACTCTTGCTCATCGCATTCTTTAAGCTGTCCGGTTAGAAATTTCCCATTAATCTCATCAAATACTTCTTTTACTCTAGGTCTAGTAACAGAAAAACGATAAACATTGACCCCATTTATTACTTCTTGGTCATTTTTGTACTCGTCCTCCCAAGTCATATAACTTATAGCTTTAGTTGTGACAACATCCACTTCAAATAAATATGTTAATCTTTCCGCGAGCATCATACAAAGCAATTCCGCTCCGCCATTAACTTCCAGTCCATATCTTTGTATGACGAAACATATCTTATTCATCTACTCACTCACCTTTAGACTCTAGTTTTTTCTCAAGTTCATCAACTTTTATCTTTAATGCAATTATTTCTGACTCAAATACTTGAATCAACTTTTCCTGATTTTTAAAATATTCTATTTCTTTATCTCTTGATAGTCTGCGATTTTCCATGCTTAACTCATTATCAAGGTAAAGCTTCATCTGATTTAATATCCTAACAACAGTAGAGTTATAATCATTCTGACAATCTACTAATGGCCCTACTGTAAACGCAAGGACACGACGCATGAATTTTTTTATGAGAATTATTAATTTATTTCCATGCATCTTTCTATAGTACTCAACTAAATATTGATGATTAGCCTTACCTATTTCCTCATCAAATGTCTGTTTAGAAAATGTATTATTCATATCGTGTCCATCAGAATAATTAATATTTTCTATATCACTCATTTCATCAGAATATTTTTCTTCATCAATATTACTTCTTATTTTATCCATAATATCTTGAACATTTATATCATCTTTTTTACTATCCATTATCTTTACCTTTATTAATGATTACTTCAAAGAATTTTATCATTCTGTTTACAACAATTTTCCAAGCAAAGTTATTAAGCACATATTTTCTACCATTTTGCCCCATCTTAGTTGCTATTTCCGGGTTATCTATGAAATAATTAATACATCCCTCAAAATCATAATAATTTTTAAAGTACAATCCACCATTTGAGTTTTTAACAAAGTCTGTCGTAACTTCACATTTTTCATGTACAAGCACAGGTCTTTCGCTTAACCAGCTTTCCATTATAACTATGGAAAAGCTCTCGTGTACAGAAGGCTGACACAATGCAATTGACGCTGCACAGGCATCATATTTATCCTGCTTATCCACAAAACCCAAATCAATAACTTCTTTTTTTATGTCCTGTGGCAGATCAACCTCTCCGCCTCCTATAAGCACTAATTTAAGTTGAGATTCATGATGCCTTTTTTTGTATTCTCTAAAATACTTAATCAATAAATATATATTTTTTCCAACATCTTTTCTACCTGCATAGAGTATAAAAGGGTCATGAATATCATATTTATTTCTAAATCCATCTGCGTCATATGAATACTCTGTATCTATACCCACACCGAGCACCATCTGTTCGGATCCTGACAAATTGAATATTTTATTTGCCAATCTCTTTTCAGCTTCTGCATTATATATAAACCCTGCAGCATACTCAAACGCATTTTTATATATATCCATATATACATAAGATTCATCGTGAAAACATGGTATCATCACAGCTTTATCAAGGCACTCCAGCATCCCATAATATGTTGTTCCAAACATGTAGGGAATAAAGACAAATAAATCATACTCATCATGTTTATCTTTAATGTACTTACATAAATCCGGACTATTCACCATCTCTCGCATAAATATTTCTTCTTCAGCTTCTGAGATTTTTTCATCAGACATTAACTTTGCATTTACGGCACCGAATTTTTCTGTGTCTCTTTTTCTTACATTAAAGCGGTGTATGGTAATACCTGACTCTTGTCTACACCCTTCTGGATAATAATTAACATTCCAATCTGCAGTAAATTCTTTTACTCTTGTAGTTAAAATTTCTACATCTATACCAGCCTCAATTAACTTATGTACATATCCTCTTAATTCCGCCTCAGCGCCACCTGGGATTTGTTCCTGATACCACGGTATTACAAATGCGATTTTCATATTTTCCTCTTTATAAAACATATACTATTTTATCAAAATTATGCACAACTACTTTTCTATGTGCCATGTATGTGGAATCCTCATTACCCCCACATCACCTTCTCTACTGATTACCTCAAATTGTATCGCCTGTTTATAATAATCTACCGGCATCCCTGCGCCAGTTTCAATGGCTATATCGATCCAATATACTCCTGGTAAAAGCATTAACTTAGGCATGGTCACCTCATAATACCCGTCCTTATCAAGATCGTAATTATCCAGGTGATCTATCCTGGTATTTGTTCCATAACACTGTACATCATCAGATCTAAATATACCTATACCAAGCTGAGCATCAGTTATCTTTTTCTTTACGTTATATTCCACTCTGATGGTCATGCCATCATCTGTATCAAAAATGCTTGTCTCTTTTTTATCACTGTTAAACAATTGGATTTTGGTAACTGTTGCATCCTGACTTCCATAGCGTTTAACCGGCTTTTCTATATTGTTATCAGCGTCTGACCCCTCTACATTTGGCTCTGACTTTTCCGTTGTCTGTTCAGTATTTGTCTCAGCGCTTTCATCATCAGCGTTATTTGCAGTACCTTGACTCTCCTGTTCAAGTTCCTTCTGCTCTCTGCTAATACGATCACGATTCATGTAATCAAGGTACTCCAGGTCAACCTCCTTTGGTGTACCCTCTCTGACTATCTTTCCATCATTGATCCAGATACTCCTGTCACAGAACTGCTCAATCTGTCCCATGGAGTGAGATACGATGACAATAGTTGTACCCTCTGCTTTTATTTGCTTCATTTTATTGAAGCATTTTGCCTGAAAGCTGGCATCACCAACCGCCAGAATCTCATCAATAAGGAGTATGTCTGCATCAACATTGATGGCAACAGCAAAGGCAAGTCTCATATACATACCGGATGAGTATGTCCTGACAGGATTGTCGATATACTCCTCAAGCTCAGAGAAACTAATGATGTCATCAAGTCTTGCATCAATTTCTTTTTTAGTAAGTCCAAATATAGAGGCATTGATATAAATATTCTCTCTTCCACTCATATCTGGATGGAATCCTGCGCCAAGCTCTATAAGGCTGGATACACGTCCCTTCATCTTTATACTGCCTGAATCAGGGTACATGATCTTGGTCAGCAGCTTTAATGTAGTACTCTTACCGCATCCATTATGTCCTATCAGTCCTACTGCTTCACCACGTTTTACATTAAAAGAAATATCATCCAGGACCTTACGCTCCTCAAATCTCCTACGACTGCTAAAAAGGGACAATTCCTTAAGCGTATTGCCCCTATCCATATATATACGAAATGATTTAGAAACATGATTAACTTCTATCGCTATATCTTTATCCATCATAAATCCCCTTTTATAATCTCTCCGCAAAGTGCTTTTCAAGTTTTTTAAATACTAAAAATCCAAGCACAAGCATTACGATACCCATGATCACAGCATTGGCCAAAGTAGTAACCTGAGGAATCTGCTTATAATAGAGGATATCTCTATATGCACTGATAACGGCAGTCATAGGGTTTAAATAAAATATAGGTCTAAGTTTCTCCGGGACCTGATCCACAGAATACATAACCGGTGTCATAAACTGCCATGCCATGGATATGATACCAAGAAGATACTCCATATCTCTCAGATATACAGTTATTGCCGAGAAAAACATAGTAAATCCTAGTGCCAGGGCGTACTCAATCACCATGATAAGCGGCAGATAAAGTAAAGCAACTGGATTTAATCCCTTACCTGATACAATCAGTACCACAAATACAACTATAAAACTAAGCAACATATTGACAAACTGAGTGGTTACAAAAGATATAGGTAATACCTCTCTCGGGAAATATATCTTATTTACCATACCTGCCTGTGATACTATACAACTGCAGCCACTGCTGATACTTGAGCTAAACATGATCCATGGTATGAGGGCCACAAACAAAAAAAGATAGTAATCCTCTATACCGCTCCTCATGATTATAGAAAAGACAATAGTGTAAACGCAAAGCTGTAATAATGGATTTAAAAATGTCCATAAAAATCCAAGTACAGAGCCCTTGTAACGACCTCTCAAGTCTCTCTTTACAAGAGAGAAAATCATCTCTCTATAATTGTATATCTCTTTAAATACTTCCATAACACTCCATTTTTAGTGACGTCACCATAAATACGCACACTTTTCCTTATACAAAATAACGGTTAAACTCTATCACATTTTAATATTATATGAAAGAGTCAACCGTCTTTTTTACCTGTTAATTAAGTTGTTTGTAAATTGTATTTAATTTGATAGCGCTTTCCTGCCATTTAAATTTCTGAGCCTGTTGTATACCTTTTTCTCTGAGCTGAGATGCAAAATCTTTATCCTCCAGTATTTTTCCAATGCCAGATGCTATATCTAAAACATCTTTACTATCCACAAGCATCCCTGCATCCTCCACAACCTCCGGAAGTGAAGAGTCATTTGACACTACAACAGGCGTGCCACAAGCCATTGCTTCCAATGGCGGCATACCAAATCCCTCATATAATGAAGGGAAAACAAATATTTCAGCTCCATTTAAAAGTGGTGTAACGTCATCATTTTCAACATAGCCTGTGAAAATAACCTGTGCTTCCAGATTAAATTCTTTAACTAAATTAAGGATACTCTCATATTTCCATCCCTTTTTACCAGCAATGACAAGCTTAGGAAAGGCCTCCTTAAAACTGCCGGTACACCTCTCCATACACATATGATAGGCTCTCACAAGGTTTTCAATATTCTTTCTGGGCTCTAATGTGCCAAGATACAAAATATAATCTCCATGTATATCATATTTTAATTTTACAGAGTTGATTATATCCTCATCATCCATGACATAAAATCTGTCAAAATCCACTCCACAAGGTACCACAAATATCTTATCCTCTGGATATGGCAGGAGCTCAGCTATCTCTTTTTTACTAAACTCTGAAATAGTTATAATAAAGTCAGCTCTTTCCTTAATATCATCCATGGTACGATCCATATCAGCTCTGACCTCATCACTCATGGTTTCAGGATACCTCTTCCATACCATGTCATAAATCACAACTCCGTTTAAACCTTTGGCACCCTTAGGTATCTTATAATGAAAAAATTGCGTTATATCCACATCCTCTGGCATATATGCTCTGTACGGAAACTCTATAAATCTCTCTATCTTTTTAGATAGTCCTAACGGCATCCATTTACATATTTGAGGTTTGACATTCTCCCGCAAATACGGGCTTAAAGTCTGCAGCTTTTCCTTTTGATGTCTGAAAGAAAAGTAATTAAGATAATACTCATTATCATCATCTGTAACGCTGTTTTCTATAAGTTTGGCTATATACCAGCCTATGCCTGTTTTTTGTTCCTCAAACAAAAGTTGTGCATCAAAAGCTATCTTCATATCGTTGCCATCTTTATCACTATGTAATAAACAATCCTTTTTAATAATTTCTTTATATCCAACATAACCTTGGTGTTTTTACACCTTGCATAATAATCCAGGTTTTCTTTTTCAACATTTTGCAATTCTGATTTTTTTAATGTCAATGTGTCAACATCTAAATCTTTTATCTCCTGAGTACTCACGGTCTTGTCTGTCACTTCTGTACTTATCAGATTATCTGCTTTTGCATGATTACCATTATTATTTTCACAAATAATATTCATGCTGTTGTTTTTACCATCTATCAGCTCACTCAAAAAAGCAATGGTCTTTTTTGTCACAATATCCCAGGAAAAGTTATTCATAACAAAATCATACCCATTTATACCTTTTTCAGAAGCTGTCTTCTCATCTTTTAGGCAATCAACAATGCTTTCTGCAAAGTCATGATAATCAGAAAAAGTATATCCCCCTTGAGCTTTACGTGCAAAATCCGCTGTCACATAACAACAATCATGCACCAAAACCGGTCTCTTACATAACCAGCTCTCCATAATAACTATGGAAAAGCTCTCATGTAATGAAGGTTGACACAACAGCGTCGCCGCGGAAACCGCATCATATTTATCCTGCTTATCTACATATCCAAGGTCTATAACCCTATCGTTGATACTTTCAGGTATCCATACATCTCCACCACCAATCAGCACGAGCCTCAAGTCACTATCTTTATGCTCTTTTATGCATCTCTCAAAATACTTAAACATGAGGTAAATATTTTTACCTGCATCCTTACGCCCTGCGTATATGATAAATGGCTGTTTAATATTATATTTATTTAAAAATCTATCAGCATCACCTGTTATATCCGTATCTACGCCTGTACCAATAACTGTCCTATTGACTCCACGTAAATCAAATACTCTTTCAGCAAGGGTCTTTTCAGGTTCTGAAAGAAAAATCATACCCTTGGCTCGTTTAAATACATCTTTATAAATATCCAGATAAATATATCCTTCATCATGGAAACACGGTATAACCACTGATTTTTCCGGGCACTCTTTTATCCCACGGTAGGTAGTTCCAAACATATATATCATAAAAACAAACAGATCATAATCATCCTTATGTCTACTGATATACTCGTCCAGAGCTTTACAATTTATCATATTATGGATAAATAGCTTTTCCTCTTTTGGTGATAATCTTTCATTGTTAAGTATTTTTGTATTAAGTGCATTAAAAAGTAGTCTATTTCTCTGGTCTACGCTAAATCTCCTTATTTTGAGTCCGTACTCCTCAGAGTATCCCTCTTTATAATAATTTGTACTCCAATCAGATGAGAAATCCTTTGCTCTGGTAGTCAGTATCTCCACATCAATACCACTATCACTTAAGTGATGAGCCAAACCTCGTAATGCCGCCTCAGCTCCCCCTGTTATATGTTCCTCATACCAGGGAGAAACAAATGCTATCCTCATATGTCTCCTCTATATATCTCGTCAATTCTAGCTTTCACAAGCTGTGCAGCTCTATCTATCGACAAACACTCTGACACCTTTTGACGTGCACCATCTATTATTTTTTTTCGTAAGGCCTCATCATCATAAATTTGCCTGATTTTTTTTGCTGCCATATCTATATCAGGCTCAGCCCAGTGTGCCCCTTTATGATATGGTGGATACTCCCTGTCAAGCTCAATAATATGTGTATCTACGAGAACACTGGACTCATCATCCATAAACTCCACATTTGCAGACCATCTTGTGGCTACAACAATAGTATCAAGCATCATGCACTCTGCAAGAACCAGTCCAAATCCCTCTGATCTATGTAGCGATATATAACAATCACAGCTCTTAAGCAAACTATTAAACTGAGTCTTACTGAGAGTTTCCTCCAATATATATACATTTTTATATCCGTCAAACTCTCTCATCAAAAACTCTCTTTCATCTGCGGATATATTTGTTGCTTTTATAACTATACCAACTTGAGACACCTCTTTAGGAAAAGCTCTTTTATATGCCTGTATACTGCCTAAGGGATTTTTCCTCTCAAAGTTACTTTTTCCATCAAAAGACATAAGATACAGGTACTTATCATCAGGCAATCTATAAAATGCCCTATCGTACTTATCATCTGTCACCGACTTTGCTATACCATATGGTATAGTAACAATCCTTTTATCTGTCCTCTTTCTGATGGCATCTGATACAAAGTCTGACGGTGTCCATATCTCATCAAATATATCAATTAAATAATCCCACTCTGGAGGAAACTCAGGGAGCTCCCACAACCAAAAAGCAATGTTGTAATGCTGAGACCATACCTCCTTAGGTATATCCTTTATTGATGATACAAGCTCCATAGGATTGATATGTATCAGATTTATACCATAAGGCTGATCATGTGTCTCCTCAAGGATCCAATCAGTGTTTGTCTCAGAAGCCGCCGGGATATGTGGAACATTTATGATGGCATATGGCACTCCTGAAGCTTTTACTGCGGACGCCAAAAGCCTGCAGCTCTCTCCCAGGCCAAAATCGCCCCTTATATGTCCAAATATATTGACACCTCTGGTACATCCATCAAGCATCTCTGGATCCACCTTTTTAACCCCTCTAAGATAACTCTTAACCTTAAAAGACCTGATCCACATTTTAAGCTCTGGTGACAGAAATTTACTTATTTTTTCTTTTATCATCTAAAATCAATACCTTTTTTATTGTTGCTTTGCCAAATCGAAAATGACTTTTTTTAACGGCTTAACTGTCTCATCCCACTCATAGTTTTTGGCCATCACTACACCCTTTTGTGATAGACGATTAAGTAGGGTTTCATCCGAAAGTGCTGAAATTAATTTACTACATATATCTGTCTCAGACAGAGGATCAACATAAATCGCATTATCCCCGCATACTTCCGGTAAAGACGACACATTAGACGTAAGGACAGGTGTACCGCAGGCCATAGCTTCCAAAGGCGGCATGCCAAAACCCTCATACAATGATGGAAAGCAAAATAGTCTTGCTCCCTTTATAAGTAAAGGTGCCTCATCACTCTCTATATATCCCAGGAATCTAACCTTTTTATTGTGCACGCTTTTTTCAGCAGCTTGGTAAATCGACTCACTCAGCCATCCCTTGCCACCAGCCAAGATCAGGTCAGGTATATTACTCTCTCCCATCTTATCTACAGCCATATAATATGCATTTATAAGTCTCTCCAGGTTTTTCCTGGGTTCTATAGTACCAAGGTAGAAAAGATAATCACCCTTTATACCATATTTAGTTTTAACCTCCTCAACACCTTCTTCAGTATAATCCGGGTTATATTTATGGAGATCAACGCCATTGTACATTACACTTATCTTTTGTTCTGGAACATTCAAAAGCTTAATAAGCCTCTCTTTTGTAAACTCTGAAACTGTAATGATACGATCAGCTCTTTTTACCGATCCTCGTAATGTCAGTTTAAGCCAGTATTTAGTCTTGGCTCTCACTGTATCAGGATAGTCCAAGTAGGACATATCATGTACAACAACTATAGATTTACCCTTTACGCCAACCGGGACCACAAAATTAAAGAATATATTAATGTCTGTACTATTGTTAAAAAGTGATTGATATTTGGTCCCCATCAATAACCACTTCAGTTTATATTTAGACTCTGTTATAGTGTTATTTTCATTGAACTTTATACCCAATGTTCCGTAATCTATTTTAACTTCAGTCTCTTGATCTTTGTCTATGCCACGAGATAAGTAATTCATTTGTAGACTAAGTCTATCATCTTTTGACAACTCTCGGACAATATTATCCGCGGACCAGGCTATGCCTGTTTTCTTTCCTTTAAAAAATAACTGTCCAAAAAAAGTTATATTAATTTTTTTATCATTACTCATGCCAAATTACTTTTCTCCACTGTCAATCAAGTTATTATAAGTCTCTAATACCTCTGATATCATCTTTTCTTCCGTGAATTCCCTTTCCAGTCTTTCTCTGGCTTTTTTACCCATTACCAATCTTTCAGCAGGATTATCTATCATCCACTGCATTGCCCTGGCAAGGCCATCTACATCCTCCGGCTCAACTGTCAGACCGGTCTCTCCATTTAAGCTTACCTCAGGTACTCCGGATTTTAAGTTTGTATTGATTACAGGTATGCCATAGGCCATTGCCTCTAGCTGTACTAATGCAAAAGCCTCACTTCGCTCAGTAGAAGGTAAAACAAAAACATCAGCATCCTCATAGTATTGAGCCAACTCCTCGTCATTTATCCTGCCTGCAAAACATACCTTATCGCTAATTCCTAATCTTTCACAGCGTTCCTGCAGTTCCTCCCTTAAGGGGCCAGATCCTATAATAGTAAGGTGGACATCTCCTTTTAGCTTTGCCATAGCGTCTATCAAAATAGAGCATCCCTTGTAATAAACCAACCTGCCCATAAATAAAAATTTAATATCACTTTTTGTACAATAGCTCTTTTCTAACTTTTTTGACTTCTCCAAAAACTCTGTCGCTATATTATATTTATGCTTATCTAAACCAAAATGTATTGTTTTACACTTATCTAAATATGGTCCTAAATACTGTGAGCCTTTTGCAACACCATCTGCCGACACCATAATAATGTCCGCTCTTTTTAGTAAAGCCTCCATAATAGGTCTATACAATAGCATAGCTCTTTTCTGTCTTACTACATCACTATGCCACCATATAACCACCTTGCCTTTATAACCTGATAATAAACATGCTAAATCACCTAATGGAAACGGAACATGTATATGCACTATATCAGCATCTTTTGCGAGTTTTCTAAAATCAAATATAAATTTATACGACAAAGGAACCTTGGCAATCTCGCCAAGGCTTCCTGCTTTTTCTACATAAACACCATTTATTTTCTCTGCATTTGTAATCTTACGCTCATCTAAGGGTATATCTGGGCTCTTACATACCAGTACTTTAACATCCGTATCCCGGGATATCCCCTCAGATATTTGTCTCACAATGGTTTCTATGCCACCTATCCATGGATAATAATACTTATTGACTTGAAGTACTTTTAACTTACTCAAAGTGCTATCTCCTGTCCTTTTTCCACACCCTCTGTCGCCTCTTTTGTAAAGAGCACTAATACAGTTTTCATTAAAATTTCCAAGTCTAAAACCAATGTGCAGTTTTGGATATACATTATGTCCAGTTTTAGCTTATCGTATGCAGTTGTATTGTATTTACCATACACCTGAGCATAGCCTGTAAGTCCAGCCTTAACTTTCAGTCTGTATCTGAACTCTGGTATGATTTTCTCATACTCATCAGAGATTGATGGCCTCTCCGGTCTAGGTCCCACCAAACTCATATCCCCCTTCAGCACATTAAATAACTGAGGCAACTCATCAAGTCTGTATGCTCTTATAATGCGTCCTACTCTGGTAATCCTGTCATCATCCTCAGTAGCGAGCCTGGCCACGCCATCATTCTCTGCATTTTCTCTCATACTGCGGAATTTCATTATATTAAATTTACGACCACCTACAGTAAGGCGCTCTTGTGTATAAAATATGCTGCCACCATCATCTAATTTGATGCATAGTGCAACTATAGCCATAATAGGCAACCCAGGTATCAGTAAGATAATAGTTATAATGACATCCATTATCCTCTTGGAATATAATCGCTCTACCGTAAATCCTGCGTTTCTAGACATAAGCAGCGGAGTATCAAACATATGCTGATTCTCTGCTCCACGTAATATTAAATCAGATATTTTAGGAACTATATATGATCTAACTCCTATATCATAGGCATATTTAACTATATCATTTCTCATTTCAGCCTTTATATCGCCTATTATGATGCCCTGATATTTTTTTATTTCTTTTTGTATAGCCTCTAATCCAACGTTAATATTGATCTCACCAGCAATATCAAATCTATCCGCTCTTGAATTTATCTTACCTATGAGACCAGATGTATTTTTCTCTCCTATTATCATAAGCACTTTCCTTGGAGGGTATGCATTTAAATAAATAAGAGTGCAAACTTTTGACCAAACTGACGACAATAATATCTGACATACACTCAGAACTATCAAAGGTACAGAATTCTCAAAATGTTTGGTCAATAGTGCAATGGTAAAGTATATCATTACGTTTGTGACAAATACACCCATAATGTGAGCGAAAATCAAATTGAATAGCCTAAGATAGCCTGCCTTCCAGCCACCATATACTTTAACTATCGCATATAACCATAATACATAAAATCCTATTACAACCCAGTTACCCTTGCGATAAAAGGCAACCTCCATATTAGGTCTATAATATGTGTACCAAACATACTTAAACATAAAAGCATATATAGACAATAATACAAAGCAAAAAGCGAACCTTAGTACTCGCCTATACTGTTCTTTTTCATTCATTATACTCTTTAATATCTCCCTTATTGTTAATTTTTTCATTATATCATCTGGTACTTAATCCTACAACTATTCCATAATTTTAAATCTTATACTTCCCGCCTCCTATATATTTACTTTTTCTTTATATCATTTATAAGTCGCCTTACATTTATTTTCAACTATCTGATTTTCATATAAATAATAAGCGTAAAAAAGTGCAACTACTAAAGACTTGTCAATCTCTAATAGTTGCACTTTTTTGTATCATAATTTTTTAACTTATCTATGATTCATTTTATATAAAACTTGATATTATATACATTTATTCAGTTATAATATTGTCAATAGACATACTCGGGTCATAGGGTATACTCTCGCCCTTTTCCACCTTTAAATCCACTATATTTTCACCATTACATGTAACGATATATTGGATGCTGAAAATATCTGACAAATTACCATAACTATCATCAGAATAACTATCAATACGAAAATCCTGAGTATGTACATCATCCACTACAGCTTTTGTTGCATCTGACAACAACAGATTAATAGCATCCTCAGACACATTTTCCTTTATTTCTGCTTTAATTACTATTTCTCTAGTATCATTGTTGCCATCGGCTGTAACATCTTTTACAAAACTATAAATTCCTTTTTCTTCTAAATATTCTATCAGGCTATTATTTAACTGTGTGAAATCAAGTGAATATGGATCATCTGCATCTGCAATAGTAACATTAGGTGTCTCCAAGGGTGATACATATCTTTTTTTACTACATGCTGTCAATATCACTATCATTAATACCAAAATTACTGCTTTCGTATATTTCATATTTCTCCTAAAAAAACAGCTCGAGGTTTCCCTCGAGCCATTTTATCAATCATATCTAATCAGTTATCTTTCAAACTAACTATTAAGCCTCTGCCTTAGCAAGAGCTGCTGCAAGAGCGCTTTCATAGCTTGCTGGTGTTGCACCTGATGCAAGCCAATCAGAGCTGATTGTAAGCTTCTTTGTTGAAGAGCTGCCAGATGGTGTGTATGTAATAGCATCATTATAATCATCCTCAGATGCATAGTATGCAAGAACAATACCATCCTTAGATACTACATAGTATCCATCGTTGTTGTCCTTAAGCTTCTTCTTGTTCTTAACAACTGTACCAGCGTTGTTAACAAGCTTTAAGCCTACAGTATTTGAGCCAAATACGATGCCTGTTACATCATCGCCGCTAAGAACAACTGCTGCGTAGTTAGAATCATCATCGCTTGTTGGAGCCATAACAAGACCGTCCTTGCAGTACTTCTTGATCTTGCTTACGTATCCAGACTCACCCTTACCGTTTGATGTGTTGAAGTAGAACTGGTATGAAGCATCATCGAGCTCAAGAGTTACATAACCCTTCTTCATAGCTCCATCCTTCTCCTCGTTGTTAGAGAAGTAGTAAACGCTGTAGTCGTCTGATGCTCTTGTGTACTTATCGTTGTTTGTACCAGCAATCCACTCTTCTCTTGTCCAATCGCTAGCATCACCATAGTTGATTACGCTTGAACCATTGTACTCAACGAACTGTACGAGCATACGGCCATACTGATCAAATGCATACTTCTTACCATTGATCTTCTTAACTGTATCAGCTGTAAGCTTACCGTTCTTACCGAAGTACCACCATGAATACTCATCATCATTGTAGTCATCCTCGAGGTAATCCTCATCAGGAACAGCCCATACCCACTTGTTCTTTCTCTCAGCACCATCGCCGTTGAGGAATGAAAGGCTAGAAGCTGTTGCTCCACCAGCATCCTCTACAGACTCTGTACCAACAGCCCAATCTGTGAGCATATGTCCGTCATCAGCGAAGTGGTAGTAGTTACCATTGATCTTCTTACGAGCTGACTCCTTCTTCTTTCCTTCTGATGAGAACCAGAACCAGTAGTTCTCTGTATCATCATCATCCTCTACAGAAAGCTGAATCCAACCTGTCTGCATGTGACCATCGTTCCAACCGTTGAAGTAGTATGTTGATGTCTCCCAAGCTGTATCATCGCTATCCTGCTGCTCAACGTTGTCCTTGTTGATCCAACCATAGAGCATGTGACCCTCGCTATCGAAAGCATACTTAAGGCCGTTGATTGTCTTGATCTCAGATGTTGTAAGGTCATCCTCTGATGTGTAAGCCTTACCATCTGAACCAAAGTAGTACCACCAGTACTCAGCCTGAAGATCATCATCGCTGTCCATTGCTACAGCCTTCCATGTGTTAGTAACCATAGCACCGTACTGATCTACATAGTAATATCTTGTCTTTGAGTTGTTGTTGTCCTCGATAAGCTGGTTTGTAGCCATCTCACCGTTTGAATCAAGATAGAACCAATTTCCGTTTGCTGACTTCCAAGAATCAGTTACTTCTGTACCATCGTTGTTGAGATACTTCCATACGCCTGTGGAGTTGTCCCAACCAGCTGCCATAGATACAGCTGATACGCCGATTGTAAGAAGTGCTGCAGCTGAAAGAGTTGTAAATAACTTTGTCTGCTTCTTCATAATAAATGCACTCTCCTTTTTCTTTAAGAACTTTGTTTAAGTTCAGTTACGATGTGGATTATACCCCTGTGTTTTAAATTATTCAAGTCCTTTTCTTAAATAACTTGCAGAGAAATGTACGAAATTATGTATCACATCGTCGATTACAGTCTAAATATTAACTCGCAAGGTCTGTGATGTACATAAATAAAACTTTTCTATTTCTTACGCAATTCTTAACATGAATATTAATACCAAATTAAGAAAATCCTAATAATCTTAATTTTAATCTCTGCTTTTTTCTTTAGCGCCCTTAGTTCCTGCAAACATAAGCACGAAAAACACTGGCGTTGTGATAGGTATGGCAATATTGACTACTGCCTGTGTTGCATATGCTATAACTCCAAGCATAGCCCCTTTTACTCCTGCAGCTTCCGATTTGATCATCGCCCTTATAGATGTCACCAGTAAGCTCACGTATGCCGTAAGTCCAAGGATACCTGTTGTTATAAAGTACTCAAAATACTCATTATGCGCGCTGTCAAACATACCATAGCCTGCATCCTGCATGAGATTCATAAATCGGTCCATAGTGATTATGTAATAGGTATCCGGTCCATATCCTATTATCTTGGCAAGCAGTGTGGAGTCATTGATCCAGTAATCCATGCCCAGTCTCCAGATCAGACCTCTGCCGGTACCCCAGTCATCACCAAATATCAAAAAATGCTCATACGGCGACCAGATTTCCGGATGCCATCCGATATTAGCAAGTATGAGCACTACAACCATTATCGCCACGACAGCTATAAGCAATATTTTCCATGCATTTATTAATTTATTAATGCTCTTTATCTCATCCTGCGATTCCTTTTTCTTAAAGGCATAAACAAAGCTGATGACTAATAACAGTAATGCCACGGCTATTAATATCATGAACATTTTTGTGCCAGCCATGGTTATCTGCACGCTCGGATCCGGGTCATTCATAGTACTGATACCAGATTTAGTTACCAGGGATGTAATCTTTAGTGACATAAGATATGTGACTACTACCGTAAAATATTTCACAACATGTGTAAATCTTTTCCATAACAAAACAGGTGTTGCGGCTATCACTATACCTGTGGACAATATAACACTGGTACTAAGTCCCATAATCTGGGCAAAACTTGCAATAACCAATATCAGATAAGTATATATCGTCTCAAGCTTACTCTCGCTAAGCACGAACATTGCTGCTGCAACACCATATATAATGCCGGTGAAGTTACTATAATTATTGATATTTCCAATGGAAGAAACAAAGATATACTTATATTGCTCATCTGCTCCGTCAAACATCCCAAATGTTATAAGGAAGAAATTACATATACCCCATATACAAACTGCACTGGCAAAGGCCATAAATGCATATATATGCCACTTTTTAAACTTGTAAAATCTCGTAATCAGTATATAGGCTATATAAAGCATAAGCCACATGAGGAGTCCATGGCATCTGCCTCTATTACCCCAAAAAGCCTCATAAGGATACTCTGCCAGAGCTGTAGATAAGGAAAATACTATGATCACAGCTGTCATGGCAACATCCGTTGAACTAATATAGTTTTTCCATCCCTTGTTTTTTAATCCTGCAAAAAAAGATTTTCTGATATCGCCTTTATTATAAAGTGCATCTGCAGCCAAATATAATAGTCCCAGTATCAAGAAGATGATGCCATATGCAAGTGTAGGCTTCCAAAAAAGCCTGAATCTGAAAGTGAGGATGTCAAAATACTTATTATGCAGGCTCAATGGAAATACACATAAATAGAACAATACATACACAGCCATCAAAAATGACGTCATCCTCCCAAATAATTTATTAATCTGAGTTTCTGTTTTTCCATTTCCAGATTTTGGATTAGCGCTCTCTTTTACTTTTAAATCCCTCATACCTCTGCCTCAATTATTTCCAGTTGATATATCTATCTTTTTAACAAATTCCGTTCAATAATAACACAGCTTAATATTTACAACAATAAAGCGCAGAACAAAAGATAAAACTTTCGTCCTGCGCCTCATAGGTCACACGTTATTATAAACATCTATACAGGTATAGTACTGCATAGTATTTTATCTTATGCCGGTCCATCAAGGATAGTGTCCGAACTGTCAGTTACTACTGTATCTGATCCAGGTCCTACCTCAACCTCATCAATAGAGGTAATAGAGCCTGGTCCGCCAGCATCTGCTGCTGTTGTAGTGCTGCTGCCACTTGGACCTGCTGCAGAATCATCGTCATCATCTACCAGTCCAGGCTCATCCACATCCTCAGATGCTGTAGTTTCCTTGCTACTTGACTTAGTCGTCTCTGTAGTATCATCTGAATCCTCAGCGGTAGTTTTCTTACTGCTCTTGGACTTGGTGGTTTCCGTGGTTTCAGAATCCTCTGATGTGGTGGTCTCTATAATGTTACCATCCTCATCTGTCTCTGCCTCTGTAGTCTCACCCTCGCTGGTCTCTGAGCCCTCATCTGTTTCTGAGGTCTCCTTGGTCTTGGATTTGCTTGATGCCTTTACCTTGTTACCATCCTCATCTGTCTCATAAATGTTGTTACCATCCTCATCAGTACCAGAGATGATATACCCGTTAGAGTCTGTCTCAACTGTAGACTTTTTCTTGGTGGTCTCATCTGTCTCATCTGCTGCTGCAGTTGTACTCTTTTTGGTTTCCTCCTCTGCCTTGAGATTTGCATAATAACCGGAATCATCCGAAATCTTTTGAGAGTAGGTCTGTACTGCACTGGATACCTGATAATCCTCGTCTCCAAAGAGTACACCATGGAGCCACTTAACATTGGACACGAGAGTTACAGGGATTACACAATCACCCTTTTTGCCCATCATCTGGTCCTTAATATCCTTAGGGAATCCAACAGACTCCTTGATATTATATCTGGATATGCCCTTGGCAAGCTCCACAATATCCGCGGTATCAATGTTAAATGCAACCTGTGGCAGCACTGCGTCTATAATAGATGTAAGCGTGGCAAGGTCCGCCTTTTTGGCCTTGTCAAGGCACTGTGAGATGACCTCCCTCTGACGTCTAGTCCTCTCAAAGTCATTGTCCATGTATCTGAGTCTCGCATAGGCAACAGCCTGTACACCGTTTAAGTGCTGATATCCTGCCTTGCTGATATAGTTGGCCGCAGGGTTTTCAGCGTTGATGTCGGCCTTGACAGAGGTCTCATGGATGTAGGCATTCATATAATAGAACTCTTTATCTGTGATATCTATATCTACACCACCCAGCATATCTATAACATCAGCAACTGCCTTCCAGTTAAATGTGACGTAATTTTCAATATTTAAGTCAAGGTTACTGTTGAGAGCCGATACTGCCTGCTCAGGGCCGCCAAGGGCATAGGCCTCATTAATCTTGGCAAATCGACTGCTCTTACCAGTCATGAGATAGGTGTCTCTATATACAGAAGCAAGTATGACATCACCTGTTGCCATATCTACATTGACGATGAGCTGCACGTCTGCGTTGGTGCCCTTGCCTACTCCGCCATCTCGTGAGTCAACTCCAAAGACCGCCACTGTCCAATAGCCGGACATCCTTTGTTTCTGTGATATGTCGATATTGTTGTTTTGTACCTTGGATACATCAAACTCCACATCCTGGGTAAGATTCATATACCTATATACAGAGCCAAAGCCAAAGATACATGCAAGTGTCAAAGCCTCTACGATAACCATAACTATAACTCTGGTCCTAAAGGCCTTTTTCTTTTTGTCACGCATCTTGCGCTCAAACTCAATGTCGTGCTCTACCTCTGATGTGTCATTGAGAGTCCTGACCTGTGGTCTACTGTCTACTCTAAGTGGATCTCCAGGTACTGTCCTCCTAGGTCTCTCTGTACTAGTCGTCACTCTCCCCTGCTTAGGCTGATTTAAGGTCGCTGACTTACGAATGTCAGCAACTCTCTCTGCAGTGCTGCTCCTAAGTGGGGCATCGCCATCACGTCTATCCATAGCTCTGGACATAAGCTTGTCGCTCATACCACTGTCCCGTACTATCCTGTCCTCAAGCTCGCTCTGACGTCTGTCCGCCTCCTCCTGAGAGTGTGGTCGTCTGGTATCCTTGCCGTTATCAAGTGCCATTAATATATCCTCATCTTAATCTCGTTAGGTCTAATCATAAATGATAAAACATCGGAATTTTATCACATATATGCAGATTCGGCAAATTTTATCTGTTTAATTATATAAATCAGTATGCGTTTTTATTAACAAATCCCTTAAATATAGTTAAAAATAAAATTTTTATATCGAGCTCCATGCTCCAGTTCTCGATATACCAAATATCATATCTTATACGCTCGTGTATGGAGGTATCGCCTCTCAGACCATTGATCTGAGCCCAGCCTGTCATACCAGGTCGTACCTGATGTTTGATCATGTACCTGGGTATCTCCTCCTTAAACATCTCTACAAACTGTGTCCTCTCAGGTCTCGGTCCCACCAGTGACATATCGCCCATAAAGACATTAAAAAACTGCGGAAACTCATCTATGGATGTCTTTCTGATAAATTTACCTACTCTGGTGACTCTGGGATCTCCAGGTGTTGTCCAGCCTTTTTGCTCGTCCTCTGGACGCTGCTCAACCATGGACCTGAACTTATACATCATAAATGGTTTGTTATGGAGTCCTACTCTCTCTTGCTTAAATATAATAGGTCCCGGCGATGTAAGCTTGATGATCACTGCTACCGTCAACATGATCGGACTAAAGAGTATGATGCCCACAAGGGAGCCAATAATATCGGTCACTCTCTTGGCTGCTGCCTTGACAGGATCTGTAAGTGGTACATTTCTTATATTAATAACCGGAAGTCCGTCCATATCCTCTGTAACAGGTCTTGAGTGTATTACATTGTTATAGTCAGGGATGAACTTGGTATGAACACCTGATTTCTCACAGACTGCAACTATGCTGCCAAGTTTTTCATATGCTGCAAGAGGTAATGTAATGGCAATCTCATCTATGGTGTTGGTAGCCAAAATACTCTCGAGTTCCTTTATCTTGCCTATGATCTTGACACCTCTGTAGGAGACTCCAGTCTCTGTAATGTCATCTACAATCCCGTATATATGATATCCCCAGTCCGGATTTCTACGACAGGCATCAACAAACTGATCAGAAACATCGGAAAATCCCACAAGGATAATGTGCTTTTGATTAAATCCATTACGGCGGAGTCTAGTGAGTATAAATCTGATACCAAATCTCTCTACAGTTGTGGCTATGACATTGATAACGCAAAAGGCCGCAATCATCTTGGTAGAGAAGTTGTCGAAATATCCTGAACGTCTAAATGCAAAAAGTACAGATGCAAAAATCATAAGGCCGAGAGCATTGGCCTCTACTATGTTTATAAACTCTTTTCTCTTGGTCCTGGTGCGCTTAGGCTCATACAGATGGAACATCCAGTAAAGTATGAGATATCCTGGCACCACTGGGATCAAGGCTCTAAAATAAACCTGTGGCGGCAAAACTCCATGCCCCGCAGGGAAAATACGCGACGCTATAAGCAAATACCATGCCAACGTATAGGATCCAGCTACGATCAACGCATCAAGAACGACATGGAAATGGTTTAAAAATTGCTGGTTGTCTTTAATCATAATGGAAGTATACTCCCGTTTTTATAAAAATACATAAAAATGATATTAGAATTTTCTTATATTTAAAATATAAAAGCGGTATTTCTAATGAAATACCGCTAACTCTCATACTATATCACTAAGTATGTCCATATGGAAAGGCTCTCCCACCTTTTCTTTATCTAAATTTTTAAGTGTAAAATTGGATTTCATAAAGGTGAGGGCCGGATTGTAATATGGGTCTCCATATCTCAGGCACTCTTTCCACCTCTTGGCAAATTTTACGATCTCTCCGTTAAAGCGGGCTACCTTATCAGGTGTATCCTCCATGCCACGGGACTTGGACTCGTAGTGATAGAACTTGGCATAAGGGTTATAAACCACCAGTTTGTTGAGTGCTCGTACCTTCATGCAGTAATCTACATCATTAAAAGCCACTGCAAGGTCCTCTGTAAAACCTCCCACCTGATCAAAAAGCTCTCTCTTGGTGAGCAGGCATGCGGCCGTCACACAGGAGTAATCCTGTACGCACTTTGCTCTATGCATATAGGAAAGCTCTGCATCATGAGTACGGACAAATGCAGCTCCTGCAATGCCTCCCATGCCCATTATGACTCCTGCATGCTGGATATCCTCATCAGGATAAAGGAGTCTGGCTCCGCAGATACCAACATCCTCTCGCTGTACATAGCCAATCATCTCATCTATAGAGTCTGGCTCTATGAGCTCGATGTCATTGTTAAGGAAGAGGATGTACCTACCTCGTGTAAACTTAACTCCGAAATTATTGATTGCAGAGTAATTAAAAGGTCCCTTCCATTTGACTACTCGTACTGTTGGATGAGACAACCTGATTTCTGCATTTAATCCATCGTCTACTACTCCATCAGAGGTTTGCGCTCCGGATTGTGGCTCTGCATCAAGCTCTGTCTGCCCATCCGCAGCTCCTCTAACTGAAGCATCTGCTTCACATAGTGGCTCCTGAGGAATCTCTGTCTGTCCCGCCGCCTCTATATCAGCGGCTGACTGCTCTACAAATCCATCAACAGGATACTGTTTCTGGATAGCCTTGTAATACTGCCAGGTCTCTGGCTGATCCGAGTTATTTTCAACCACTATAAACTCAAGATTTTTATATTTACTGCCTGACAGTGACTGTATAGCCTTATCCAGATCTGCGGTATGGTCCTTGTTAGGTATTACTACAGAAATCAAAGGCTGAGTATTATCATATACTGTATGGTAAAAGCCGTAGGTGATGCCCTTCTCTACTTTTTTAACAGGGAGTCCCAGTCTCTTGCAGTGGTCATATACTGCTCTTGCGCCTGCATCAAAGGCATAAAGCTTGGCCTCAGGATGCTGTGCGGTGGATGCCTGATGAGATCTCCAGTGATAAAGTGATTTCTGTATATGATATATATTGGAGCTTGTAAACCGTCCCTCTCTGAGGAGCTTCTGGTCAGCCTCACTAAGATTTGATATAACGCCATGAGTCGCAATGCGCTCCATCTCCTGAGCCTTTTCTGTGGCTCTCAGTATCAGGTCATGATCCTGCGCACCATCATACTCTTTACGCTCATATACTTTATTACCTGTGTCGTCGATCTCTGCGATAGCATCAAGGAGCTCTCTCTTTAATACCAAAAGATGACATACATAATTTACAGATCTAAGTAAATCCGGATTATAGTCGCTCTTGAAATGAGGCTCAAAATAATAGGTATCCTCAAAATCAATCTTGTCCTCATCGGAGTAAATCATCTGTATGGCAGGATGCTCATTGATAGCCTTAACACACTCATAAAGGGCATTGAGCTCCAACTCATCATCATGATCCGCAAGGACTATATAGTCGCCTGTAGCCATATTAATGGCTGCATTTGTGTTATCTGATATACCGAGGTTCTTTTCTAAAACAATATACTTAAATCGTGGGTCCCTGTTATGGAACTCCTCAAGCACCTCTTTAGGCAATTTGCCGTCTGACTGAGACCTGTTATATTTATCATATGGTGTGGCATCAGCTACACATACCTCAAAATTGCTATAGGTCTGATCCTCTATTGATTTAAGCATCTTACGCAGGAACTTTTCCGGTGTCTCGTATACTGGTATGACTATTGAGAACTTTGGTGTGATATCAAAGGATGCATGGCGCTGTGCATCAAGCTCTGCCTCTGTCACCTTTTCCTTTTTGTACCACTCGTTATAGTCATAGTCCTCCTGGATACCCTGTAATCTATGGACCACCTTTTTCCAAAGAGCTCTGAGGCCATGCTCCCTGAAATAATCCCAGGCCACCTCCACTGTCTCCCAATGGAAAAGGGCCATAAACTTCTCTCTTTTTTTATGTGCTACAGAGTTAAAGGACTCAAGTATCTGGTCATTGAACCTGACTTTTTTTGTCTTTCCATCAACCTTTATAACGAGGTATCTGGTATCGCCCTTTTGATATGGAGTGTTGATATCGTATCCCAGCTCTCTCTTGATAGTACCGTGTTCCTTTTCATAATCCTTGAAAAAGGCCTCTACTACCTCATCTCTACGTACTGACTCTACTATAGTGCCAGGTACTGACCTGCCCTCTGCATCAAGTACATCAAACTCCACAGGTGTCTCAGGGTCACTGCCAAAAGCCCATCCTAAAAATGTGATCTTGCCCTCTCTTGATACGGCAACATCAACTTTATATCGCATCATTTTTATTATCTCCAAACAGGTATATGTTAATCATCATTTGAGCGAAAAGCAGCCCCTTGCTTAATATTTGAGTTTGTCTCAATATTTTCAAAACTTACAGCGCTCATGGCTTTCTCCATATTTTTTACACCACGATATACCGGCACATTTCCAAAATTGAGACGCTCCTCCTCAACTACAAGTGGGCGCTTCATAATACGCTGATTGATGGAAAGTATATACTCTCCTAAAAGACCTATGAAAAATATCTGGATAGAGCCAAGGAAAAGCATACCTATGAGCATAGGTGCCATACCTGCCGGGAACCTGTCCCACCAGATAATCTTCATAATGAGATATATGATAGCAATGGCCATACTAATAGCACTGCATACTCCTCCAAAGAATACTGCGATCCTGAGTCCTACCTTGGTATAGCTGGTGAAACTAAGCATTGCTGCATCATAGAGTGAGTACCAGTTATTGTGAGTAATACCAGCTCTCCTCTTAGGCTGTGTATATGGTATCTCCTTGCGACGGAATCCAAGCTCCGCTACAATACCTCGTAGAAATGGCGTAGGATCATTAAGGTTACGCATTACATTTATAAATGCTTTATCATATAGACCAAATCCTGTGAACTGTGCGATCTGATCAACTGAGGACATCCGCTTAATAAGCTTGTAATAAATGCCTCTGATCCAATACATAAGTGGATTCTCCTGGGACTGGGTCTTGACTCCGATGGCTATCTTGTAGCCCTCCTCCCAGGCCTTTACAAACTCAGGTATCATCTCTACAGGATCCTGGAAATCTGCCGCCATAAGCATAGTTGCATCTCCTGTGGACTGGAGCATACCGTAATAAGGGCTATTGAACTGTCCAAAATTTTTGGCATTAAAAATAGCCTTAACATCCGGGTCCTGACTGCACAAACCTCTCACAAGCTCTCTCGTCCTGTCCTTGGAGTCATTATCAATATAAATGATCTCATATTTATAATCAGATAATCTCTCTGCAAATATGCTTTTTATAGCCTCATAAAGAGGTACTACATTTTCTTCCTCGTTGTAGCATGGCACTACAATGCTGATAATTTTCAAATTTTTATCCTCTAATTTAATATTTACATGTGGAAATACAGCGACGATTGTACACTCAGTAATCTATTTTAGCAAGCTGTACCGCTATCTTTATGGCTTTTCTGTCTTTCATATCGTAAATAGCCTGCTCTATCATGTGGAGTCCTGTGTATTTTTTAGTAATAAACTCTCCAGGATGGAGATCATTATCCTTTACGAGCCTCATCACTCTCTCAAGATTATCTCTCCCACCTTTACTGAGGCTAAACTTTAAGGTCTTTCCTGCCATACCACGCCCCATGGAGAACTTTGGTATCTGGATTGAGTCTATAACTGTATTTGAAGCATCTGTATCAGTTGTGATGTTATGATACTCCTCATCCTGGAGCTCAACATCCGCCCCAAAATACATAACGTTTGATACAATACCTGTACCATATTTTACCATATCGATGGCCTGTGGCAGGCTGTAATCATTGCCTCCGCATATAAGTACCTCATCTGCGCCCTTGGTCCCGGTCTCCGTAAGGACATAATTTACAACTGGTGAATTGGTGGAATTGGCAAGGGGATACATACCATCAGGAAGTGAGCATTTTAAAGTCTTGTAATTTAGTACCTGTACCTCACATCTGGAGTCACTCATGGACTCTGCGATATGTACATTGTCAGGTCTGGTGCCTACTGCATATATCCTGCTGGCTCCAGCCAGCTTGCTGCCCATGACAGCCGCAAGTCCTATTGCACCTATGCCCATGACTACTACAGTGTCACCTGACTTTACAACAGCCTCCTCCACCGCTGTAAATCCGGTCTGCACAACATCCACGCACATAAGTGCATCCTCCAGACTCAGACCATCAGGGATATGAGCCAGATTTTTATCTCCATAAGGAAGGTAAAACGCACTCTGGAATGCACCGTCAATGGACTTGCCTATCATATGGGCACTGAAATTGTGCCCGGCGTGAGCATAATTTATATCTACATCCGGCTGACTCCAGTCAGGAGTTATGGCGGATACCGCAACTATATCGCCCTTTTTAAAGTCATGGACATCAAGGCCTATCTCTCTGACTCTGGCGATAACCTCATGCCCCAATGTTAGATCTGGGCGCTTAGGGCTGCCCTGCCATATAGTGTGTACATCAGATGTACATGGAGAAACAAGTACAGGCTCAAGGATAACACCATGGTCATCCTCGAGCTCTGGCTCTCTCTTGTCTATATATGCGATTTTACCTTTACTCTTTAATACAAGTGCTTTCATTATTTCTGTTGTTTATTCCTATAAGTGTGTATTATAGTCTACTGACTTTAGGCAGATGCTTAAGCCAATGCTTGTACCTTAGGTCTCATATGCTCTTTATAGATATGACTTTATCTATTTGTCATAATCCTCTATCTTGTCTGTCTTTAGCACAAGGATACGCACATCACTGCCATATCTGTCTTTAATTATGCCTGCAATCTCATCTGTATAACCAGGGGCCACAATAAGTATCTCATCCACTGGATCCTCCTGAAAGTACTCAGGTGAAACTATAGGGATATGCGATGCCGGAGAGAATCTGCCCTGCTTAAATCTGGCAGAGTCAATAATATATTTGACTTTGCCCCCAAGCTCAGTAGTCGCTGCTAATGTAAATCCCTGATGGCTGGCACCCCAAATAGCCATTGTTTTACCGGTGGACGCAAGATGCTCGACATGAGCATTCACCTCTCTATTTAATCTATCATAGCTGTCTCTAAGTGATGATACATCAATAAGTGCGCCATTATATCTCATGTTAGTGAGCTCATCCGGGTCAGCCTTTTTAACTATGATCTCGATAGTATCACGATTGACTATGCTCATATCGAGAACCTCAAACCCATTGTCCTGAAAGAGCTTTTGCAGAGTGAACTCTGTATAATTTGCAATGTGGTCATGAAGGAGCTCATAATAGCCGTTGTACTGTAATATATACTCAAAGCTTGGGACTGTAACCAGTCCAAGTGCCTTGGGTTTTAGATTATGCCAGATGTTTTGCAGCATATCCTTTGGATATGGCTGATGCTCAAGGAAGTTAAACTGCACAAAGGCATCAAATGGTCCATTAGGGTATTGAAAATCTCCCTCAGCAAAGCCCTCATAGACCTGATACTTTATTTTGCTTGATGAATCAGTATTAAGTGATGCTGCCTCATCAACCAGCTCCTTTTTATGTTCAATACCTGTGAGTCTGATAGTCCCTGCCTTTGGCTGACCTGAAAGGGGATCCCTTTCCTCATCTGCCTTAATGGCCTCTGCACCAATCTCATCATCTGATAAGTTTTGCCACATACGGAGGAACTCACCTCTGCCACAGCCTACCTCCACTATATTTCTACCCTTTATGCCATACTCTCTCATGAATCCAAGGAGTCTCGCATACTCCTCGTGGCGGAGTCTGGTCATGGTACTGGTGCCACCACCCGCACGGATAACGTCCTTATAATAGGAAACAGGCTCACAATCAAACTGTACCAATCCGCACTCTGTGCACTGACACAGATCGAGTTTTATAGGGTGATCATCCTGGAGCTCATCCTGATCCGGGATATCCTGAGCCGATGCAGGCATATTATCAAGTGTCATAAGTTTTTTTATCTCATGCCCGCAGGCAATACATTTCATGTGCATAATAGTCTCTTTTCAAATCTTTTTCTTGCATCTCCCAATTATACAATTAAATAAAAGGCATGGGAAGTGCCGACCCAACAATGTTGAAAGCCCAGGCACCACACACGCCTTTGTACTATATAAGTTTAGATGATATCATCTGTATCATCACTTCATCCAGCCTCAAGCTCAAGGCGCTTTTTCTCCACAAGCTCCCCGATACCTGCCTCAAAGGATATCTCCTGGTGGAATCCAAGTCTCTGAATCTTTAAAATCTCCGGTGACATATTGGCTCCGCCCTCTGCGTTATTGCTGCGAGTACCAAACTCAAGCTCTGCTCCGCCACCAGCTATCTCATTGATGGCCTGAACATAATTTTTGAGTACTCTGGAGTCACTGCCTGCTATGTCATAAACATCTGTACGGGTCTCATCTGACTTTAAGAGAATGCAAATGGCTCTGGCGCAGTCTCTGACCTCAAGATAGTTCCATCTCTGTACACATGGGCCAAGGACAACTGGTGTGCCCTTGATAGAGCCCTTAAGTACTGTATTTACGAGGCTTGTCTTATGATCTCCATCACCATACACGCTGAATATACGCATATGCAAAAATTGCATAGGTCTGTCATCATACATCTGACCAAGTAAGCTCTGCTCTGTGGCCCAGCGTCCAAAGGCACGCTTGGCCTTACCATATGGGCTGACAGGGCGTGGTGAGCGATGGTTTCCATCACCATACTCTGCCTGTGAGCCTGCAAATATAAACTTTTTAGCTCCCAGAACCTTGGCCATGATATAAGCCTTTTTAGCATTTTCAATGTTTTGAATCTGAATGTCTGTATTCTCTCTGCCTGCTGAGCCTATGCCGTCCCATGCAAAATGGATCCATGCATCAATAACTGGTGCATCATCCATAGAACGCTCAACTAGCTCTGCAAAATGCGCCTCTCCCAGTTCTGCCTCAGGAAGTGTATCAAAATCCATATACACTGTCCTGTAATTCGGATACTCTGTGACGCCCCTCGCGTCCAAAACCTCCTCATTTTTACTGTCAGGCCTTACCGCTCCTATGACCTCATGGCCCTCCTTTAAGAGCTGTAAAGCTGTGTAAACGCCTAAAAAACTGGTGACGCCGGTGATGAGTACTATCATACGGTATTTCCTTCCCCCTCTATACTTACTGACATCACTATCGCTGCAACACATGATACAAACATCAAAAAATATAAATCATGTAATACATGCCACCCGATTGACCTAAAAAAAGGCCGCTCAAAAACTTGAGCGGTCGATAATACTATATTATGCCAGTCGCCGGTCGGCAGTGCTTTAGTGTCGTCCGCTGTAGTGCGATCTAAAAGACCACCCCTTTATAATAACCTTTTATAAGCGTTTGACAAGCATTATTTTATCCATCTCATCGTCTGAGAGGTATGGCGCCATATCCTCGAGTGGTGGACTGACTATAGAACCATCCGGTAATTTCTTGGCTGCTGACTTTGGCAGGAACTGCTGTGTCATGGTTACCATGATCTCGCAAATAGCAGGTCCCTCTGTTTCAAAGGTCTCTTTTACAGCTCTCTCCAGGTCCTGATTGTGAGCTACTCTGATAAACGGATAGCCGTAAGCTGCTGCAAGCTTTTCCATATCAGGGAAGCTTAAATCATTTATACCGTTTATTCCAGAATCAACACCGATACCTACCAGAGGCTCTCCCTTAAACAAATTGGTCTGAGTCTGTCTGATGGAGTGATATCCTCCATTATTAATGACAAATATCTTGATAGGGAGTTTATGGCTGATTATGGTCTGGAGCTCCTGCAGATTCATCTGTATGGAACCGTCTCCCGTAAGGAGTATGATGTCATGTTTATCATAAGGTGGATAGGTCTCATCCTTACCAGTCCAGTACTTATCTCTGATCTCTGCCTGTAGTCTCTGGTCCTCTGTTTCATAAAATGATGGGTCGCCAGATACATTGGTACAATGCACGGCAACTGCTGCACCTATTGCTGCAGGCAGTCCATAGCCCATTGATGCCACTCCATCCTGAGAGATAAATCTACTTCCATTTTTAATAATATAGGCCTGTCCTCCAGCTACACACGGAGAGCCATTGCCCACAACTGTGACCTGTCCAGGCTCAGCCATACGGGAAATAGTATCTACCACCGCGTAGACATTGGCACGATTTGTCGGGTCATCCTGCCTGTCAGGATCCTCACTGTTTTTGTCAAAATGCTCCGGAAGGACTGTTGGATAGTTATCTCTATAAAATGCACAAGTCTCAAGCCAGGTGAGCTTTGATCTTTTGCCACCTCCAATATCTTGTTTTCCTGTGTCTCCTGATTCCTGTTTTTTTGCCGTTTGGTCGAGCATCTTACCATTTAGTAAATCTGTCATGGTTTCAAGCTCACCTGATGCGATCCTATGCGCCTTGTCAGTATGACATACGCTGAGAGCTGCCTCTCTATCTATGCCGTCTCCACCCTTAAACAGAGGGTTGTCGCGGGTTATGCCCATCTTATCAAGCTCATGGAGCATAGCTTTAAGAAGTGCTCTTGCATCTGCATGAACAGGCATATCACAGTGAACTGATGGTTTTTTAAGCTCCTCTGCATCTATATCATTGTATATTACATATGCATCTCTGGCCCAGGTCTTGAAATTATATCCTACCTGACGGATATTAAGGCGAGAGCCTACACTAAACACAAGGTCAGCGTTCTGCACCGCAAGGTTACCTGGTCTGTCACCTCTACCCCCTGGACGGCCAACATAGAGAGGGTCCTCTGTAGGTATGATATCAGGTCCGTTCCAGCCCACAACTACAGGAATATTTAAGCGATGAGCCACCTCAAGAAACAGCGTCTCTGCTCCTGCTATCCGTATGCCGTTACCTGTGTAAAATATTGGTCGTTTAGACTCACGGATTTTCTCAATTATCTCAATGGGAACTGCAGGGTCAAGGGATGGAACAGATTTCTCTCGGTCTACTGTATCCCTATCAGCTGCGATACTATGGAGGGCGTTGACATTAGCCTCTGACTCTGTCTTACACCAGCCATCACCGCCTGCTGCATAATCTACAGGATCAAATCCCACCAGGTCATCTGTCTCAATAAATGTACCCTGTATATCAACCGGTATATCGAGCCACACTGGTCCAGGGCGGCCTGTCTGTGAAAGATATATACACTTTTCAACTGCATAGCGGACTCTCATAGGATCACTGAGCATCTCTGCATACTTGGTCATACAGGAGATTGATTTAGTGATCTCAAACTCCTGATCACCCATGGCACGGATACGTGTTCCATTTTGCTGCTCAGCCCAACGGGCAGTATTGTCATATCTCACCTGTCCTGAAACAACAATCATAGGGATTGAATCAAGCCAGGCGCCAAGTACTCCTGTTATAGCATTGGTCCCACCTGGTCCTGAGGTTACGCAAAGGAGTGCAGGTCGATTGTATATACGGGCATAGGCCTCTGCAGCCATGGCACAGGCCTGCTCATGATGCTGATATAAAGTATGCATACCCTCCTGATGTCCAAAGGCATCATTTAGATGCATGGCACCACCACCTGTTACAGAAAAGTTTTGGGTTATGCCATTTTGTACCAAAGTCTCAGCTATATATTTTGCTAATTTGATCCTCATGTAAAATCCTCACTGTTTTGATTAATAATTAAGAGTATTTTACTACTGTAATGATAGAGTCGCAAGAAAGGCTAATAACAGAAAAGAGCCTGAACGCAAGCGCTCAAGCTCCTCATAAAACAACTTAAATAATAGATCATCAAAAAATCATGTGCAAATCCCCTATATGCTCTGTAACTATTTTTATGGTCATAAGCGCAAGCACTGCCATAATTGATGGTCGCACGATCTTTATTCCATTTTTCATCATGAGTCCGGCGCCAATATAGTTGCCTAACATATTGCAGATAGCACATGGGATGCCCAGGGCAAAAAGTGTATTGCCGCTCATGATAAATATGATAAGAGACGTGATATTAGTTGTAAGGTTTATTGCCTTGGCCTGGCCGTTGGCATTTTTAACACCGAGCCTCGCAAAAACAGTAAATGCAATGATCAGAAATGTACCTGTACCAGGTCCGTAAAGGCCATCATAAAATCCGATAACAAGTGCTGCTGCAATAGCTGTAATGTAGGTCCTATTGTCTATCACAACCTCTGTGCTCTCATTATCTTTAAATAGTTTTTTATTGATAACTATGAATGCAGCAGCCGGGAGTACCACTGCCAGCAGAGTGACTAACATCTGCTCTGGTAAGATGAGACTGATCCTGGCGCCAAATGAAGAGCCAACTATTGCTGCTATTATGGAAGGTACTGCTATTTTCCAGTTTATGAGTCCTTGCTTTATAAATCTGACTGTTGCCACTGTGGTGCCGCAGGCACTGGATAGCTTGTTGGTGGCTATAGCCATATGAGCTGGCAGCCCGGCTAAGAGATATGCCGGAAGGGATATGAGTCCTCCGCCTCCACCTATAGAATCAACAAAGCCTGCCAAAAATAACAGTGGGCAACATATAAGATAAGTTAAGGGTGTCAGTTCCATGGTGGACTCCTTTTAAAGATTGATTTTTATTATTGTGAAACGTATGGCAGAGGCTTGCGTTAAACCCACACCACACATCATCATTTAATGTAAGAACAACTTCCAGACTCTTAGTCTATCAAATAACACTATACAAACATCCATAAAAAGATGTGCAATTAGTGTACTTACCAATACTCCATTTGCTTTAAGCAGAAATCCCGAATTAAATCCATACCATACTACTACTGCTGAATATCCTCCGATAAGTACCAAAAACGGAAAGTTTCTGACTATGCCTGAAATATCAGACTTAAATCCCTCCCATGTTACATCAAAATAGAGGAGTCGTCCAACTACCAGCATGACGAAATAAATGATAAGACTCTCATAATTATAACTCTGGTAAATAAACCTTATATATAGAAGGATCAGCACCACATATATGGAGCTCTCCAGTCTCAGGGATGCTCTCTGCTTTGCATCTATCCAGCGTATCGGTACAAATACCTTATCTAATATACGATTTAAAATCATAGATACAAGCAAAAATAATAGGAGCAGCCAATCTTTATAGTTGTTCCATACCTGATTTACTGTATTTACGTTTATACGGTCCCCTATTATATAGTAGAGAGACAGTAATAAGAGTATGGATGTGCTGGCAAATACCAGCTCATAAAAGGACTCTATAAACTCAAAAGCCTTACGCTGTGACTCTCTGCTACGATTACGGCTACGGCTCCTGGACAGTCTGCGAGCATGACGAGAGTTATAATACCCGTCAGGATCATCTGTACTGTCAGCACCATCTACATTAGCTATATTATCTGAATCGTCTAATTTATAGGATGATCTCCTTACTGCCTGTCTCATATATCCAGCATCTGTTTCATCATCTTCTGTATATGAGTTGTCAATATCATCTATATCTGCATCATACAGGCCATCTGCCTGGTCTTTACTTCCTTTATCAAACTCCTGTGAGATACGGGCCATGATCAAAATGATACCCATTACTACTACAAGTCCTGCAAGGGACACCAGAAAAAATGGTAAGGCCAGGTCCATATTGTAATAGTGCTTTGCGTATTGTAAATATTCCATTATTCCTTATTTCTCCCAAAATATAATCTTAAATATCCATTGTTTTACTCAATATGTTTTATTTCCTTTATTCGGAATACGGTAACACTCTGTATAAAATCGGTCAATATGTTTTCCTATTAAGGATTTATAAACATTTCTAAATGTATTTTCCAAGTCTACCTGGATTTTCACCCACAGATAATATGAATAGTCAGGACTATATCCCTGCATGTAAGCTCTGATTACTCTCATTTACAAATCTTCATTATCCACATATGGAAACTCTCATTAACCTTTGATCCATAGAAATAATTTAAATAAGATTCTTAAATTGACAGTTATTTTTAAGTTGTTTTCTACATTTGTTTATTAGAGTTCACGCCAATAAGTTGTATAATATAATTAATTCAAATCACTACATATTGTGATTTGTTTCAAAAATAAATATCGGAGGTCCCTGTATGATCAAGAAGTTTTTACTAGATACCAACATTTTGCTGGAGAACCCTCACTCTATGGTTGATGGGTTCGCGGACAATCATGTTATCCTCTGCGGTACTACACTTCAGGAGCTGGACAAGAAAAAGTCCGTGGGCGGTGAGATCGGCTATAATGCCAGAGAGTGCTGTAGGATTTTGGATGATCTTAGGATGCAGGGTGACCTTTTAAAAGGGATAAAGCTGCCTAATGGCGGCAAGCTCTCTATAGAGCCTGACGGAGTAAATAGTGAGTACTTACCTGAAGGCTTTTCTCTTGATGTTCCGGACAATCGTATCATTTCCAGCTGCATCCATATCATGCATAACTCAAAACGCACACCGGTAATCCTCGTTACTAACGATATTTCTATGCGTATCAATGCGACAATCTGCGGTGTAAAGGTGGAGGGCTACAAAAACAGTATCATAAAAACCAGCGGCTATACTGGTCACATAGACCTGGATGTCCCAACGGAGTACATCAACTCCATTTATTCTGATAAATCTATAATCTTACCTGATGATATTTCTGAAACACTGCTTGCCAATGAGTTTGTTACTCTCCACGCAGGTAATCAGTCAGCTCTTTCTGTCTTCCGTAATGGTAAGCTCAACCTCATAAAAGAACAAACTTTATTTGGTGGTGTCAAACCTAAAAACGCCATGCAGAAATATGCTATGTGGGCGCTTACTGCCCCTGCTGAGGAGATACCTCTCGTTATCCTGTTAGGTCCTGCGGGCTGTGCTAAGACCTTTTTGTCTCTTGCTGCTGGACTGGACGGTACATATCAGACACAGCGTAGGTCTGAGAGCGAGTATTTTAAGTTACTTATCTCTAGGCCTACTGCCCAGAGCTTTGAGGATATAGGATATCTGCCAGGAGACCTCCATGATAAACTCTACAATCTCTATCAGAGTTTCTATGACAATATCGAGGTTCTATTATCCGGAAATGGTCGTGACAAAGAGGACCACCAACAGGTCCAGACTCAGATGCAGGACATGTTTGAGGATGGCATCATAGAGGTTTGCGGTCTTAATTTCATCCGTGGCCGCTCACTCATGAACACCTATATGATTTGTGATGAGGCACAAAACGCATCTCGTACCATGATAAGAGATGTCATTACCCGTGCCGGTATCGGTACTAAACTGGTCATCGCCGGTGATCCATCTCAGATCGATGTTCCTACTCTTGATAAGCATAACAATGGTCTGGTTTATGCTGCCGAGCATATGAAGGGCTCACCTCTCGCAGCTATCATACAATTTGACTCTGGCTCAAGTGTAAGATCACCTCTTGCCAAGGAAGCTATACAGTGTATGAAGATGTAAAGATAAGTATATTTTATCCTAATAATCACAATAACAGGTTGCTGAAATACAACCTGTTATTGTGATTAACTACATATATTTATCTAATACCCTTAATAAGTTACTTTTTCTGTTTGAAATACTTTTAGCTTCAAAGTTTCTTTTTTGTAAATTATTTATGCCATTACTTATCATATATTCTCTCGCTTTATCCGTCTTGTCACTATTGGGAATTGATTTTCCCAAAAATACTTCTTCTATATCATGACAAAACCAAACAAATTCATACCCATTTTTCGTACAATAATTTTGTTCTTGTGTTAAAGTTAATAACTCATTAGGATCAGTATCATATTTATCTGTATCAAAGCAATATACTACACATGTGTCACCATTTCTATATGCTTGTCTGCTCTTTTCAATTTTAGAAATCACTCTTTTATTCTTATAATTGCCTTTGCCATTCATAAAAATTGGAACTATTTTTCTATCAGTACGCGATTGTAAATCATACCAACAATTTAATATGCTTCTAATATACATATAATCTGATTTCGATTTCTCATTAGTTTCCATAACTAAAACTATCTGTATATCCATTACCGCGCCTCTTCAAAAATACCAATAAAATCTGTTGCATCAATATTAAACGGTAATCCTTTTATCATACCATTTCTATAATTTACATCCGGCATATAATGACCATTTTTTACCCATGGCACTATGTTATTATCTCTAGTTAGAAAATCTATGGATTTATTGTTTTCTTTTAATACCTTCATCGGATCTGTATTATGCGATGTAAAACAAATTTGTCCTTGCCCATAATGCATAAAATATTCTATTATTTTGCATAAATATATATCATTGATGTTAGAATCTAACTCATCTATAAATACAATGCCACCCTTACTAGCATTCTCCAATGTATTATAAAGATTCATAATCTTCTTTATTCCCGTGCTCTCAAACTCCTTATTTACCCTATATTCACCATAATCCAAAAGCAATTCACACTCATAAAAGGTTTTATTTTCTTTTTTTTCGATATCTATTTTCTTTAATTCCGGCTTAAAAAACTTCACAAACTTTTCAAGCCTCTTTATTGATTTTTCATAGTTATTATACAACTTTATAGGAACTCGACTCTCATTGAAATTTTTTTCATTTAATAACTCATCAATAATTTTTTCCGTAGAATTATAAGTGTTCTTTAAACTTTCAATTTTACATTTATGATAATAATCCATATGTTGATCTTCTCTGTCGAAATATGTATCTACCATCACAAAAAATATTATCGCATAGACCAAATACATAACACTTTGGGTATCAAATTCAAAATCTTCAACTTTAGATATTGAAAAAATAGAATACATAGCGGATTGCTTAATTAATAAATTTCTTGATTTCTCTAAAATGTATTCCCTCATTTTTTCCGGAAAATTTAATTCTGTAAACTCTCCTTTCTCACATAAAAACATAGTTTTTGTCGCATTTTTAGAATACTTTTCCTTGTATTTTAGAGATTCAACCGCTACATATATCTCGTCACTGTCTGCATCAATTTGTAATACCAAATCATACTCATAAATAACTCGTACTTCTATGTTTGTAACAAATTCGCAATGAAAACTAAATGTTTTACTTTTTTTATTTATCAATTCTTTTAATAAGAGTTGTTGTTGAGGATCCCTCAAATAATTTTCACTAAATATAAATTTATTTATAATATCCACGGCCGCGATAATGGCAGTTTTACCCGTTCCGTTTTCACCGTATATTCCTTTTATCCTATATTTATCCGGATTAAATCTTCTATCTATTGTTTTCCCATAAAAATCAATGTTAATTTCCTTTTCAATACTCTTAATACCTGCAACACGCATATTAAGTAAATATACCATGTAATCCATATATCCCTCCATATTCAGAACAAAAATATTCTATATGAATATTTTTATTCGCCACGCACTTATTGTCAAGTTAGAATTTTATGTACAAACATTATAAAAACCACATAAAAGCTGATTTGATGATTTTAGTATCTGCTTTCATGTGGCTTATTTACAACTATCGTTTATTAAATAAATAATTATGCTCTAATCTCTTTCCTCATAAAGCTTATGTAAGCAAGTGCAAATCCAATGACCACTTCTGTTATCATCACCACTAGATGAGGCCATATCTGAAGGAGTGACTGTCCTAGTGTCAGATAGGATGCTATGGCTCCATTTTTATACTCTGCAAGAGACATTATATCCAGTGATCTCACGTTTGGGTTCATAAGTACTGATGCAGCCTCACTATACAGGTAATATGGCGACACTCTGTTAAGATTTGTCTGGAACCGATAACCCGATATCACAGCTGACGTTGTTGTAGCATTACTATACAGTAGATTTGTAAAACCACTGGCTATCAGGCTCAAAAACATTGTAAGGAATAGCCATAAGGCTATTGACGACAGCGCGGATGTGGCTCCATGCTTTGATATGGTTGAAAACAGCACTGATATAGCAAGCCATACAGACATATACACTGCACTCAGTAGTAAAAAGATGATAAGTCTGGCCCACTCCTCTGCCTGGGGGATAAGGCCTGTAAGTACGATACCCATACCTGATAAAGCAATACCAAGTGAGAGGGTTGTCATAAGTATGACTGTTGCACCTGCAAGGAACTTGGCATTAATGATTGTGTCTCTATATATGGGCTGAGCAGCGAGTCTGTTAAGTGTCCCTTGAGCCTGCTCATTATTAATAGCATCAAAACCTAACATGATACCAAATATAGGTCCTAAGAAACCTATGAAGCTCTGGAAACTATAGATACTGCTGCCGGCGGTGGTAAAAAGTTTCAGGAACTGAAACTCTGAAACTGCCACTCCCTGTGCATTGGCGCTTTGCGCTGCAGTCCTAAGGGTCGATATAGCACCAGAGAGACTTGCAACTGATACAATGAGTAAAAGCACAAAAAGTGCCCAAAATCTCTTACTGCTTAGATGATCTGCCAGTTCCTTGCTATAAAGAACTATCATACCGCGACGATTTGTCTTTAGATTGGCAGCCCTGCTTTCTTTAGTCTCTCCAGGCAGTAAGTCATCCTCCATAAACCAGTCCCACAATTTCTTAATGACTGTTTTAAATGTCATAGTATCATTTTTGGTCTTTTGTACTGTACCAGGAACAGCTCCTGCCGCATCTCTATCATTAGCTTTTATGTCTTCTCTCATGCTGTCTCCCTCTCAAAGTACTTTCTATATATTTCGTCCAGGTCACCACCACTCTCATGGAGCTCACTCAGGATAAAACCTGCCTCTGTAAGTTTAGGGAGTAAATCTTGACGAATGTCTCGGCTTGATTCTATGTGAATTGTGCCGTCTGCTTTTACCCCCATTAATCTGATTCCAGGTATCTCTCTGATTATTGCCTTCTCTCGCTCAATATCAGTGTCGGTACTCTGTATCTCATTTGCTGGAGCATCCTGAATATCCAACTGAGAAGCAGGAGTGTTTCGGTCTAGACATTCGGCCGCAGGTTTACGTATATCTGTATCACGAGATGATACTTCCTTATTTGTCTGTACTTTACTTTTATCCAAAGAATTTATGTTATCAAGTTTTAAATCTATGATAAATAGACCTTCATTTTGGAGCTGCTGGCCTAATTCTGAGATACCTCCACAGGCAATCATTTTGCCCTCCACAAAAATACCCACTCGATCGGATATCTCTTGTATCTGGTAAAGTTCGTGACTTGATATAAGTATGGTTCTACCGTCTTTTACAGACAGTTCTCGGATAAGTTTTGTGAGTTCCCGCATACCTGAAGGGTCGATACCAAGTGTTGGCTCATCCATAATGATGATTTCAGGATCCTTCATTAAGACATCAGCAATACCGAGTCTCTGCCTCATACCTCTTGAGTAGGTACCACTCTTTCTATCAGCAGCAGCGGTCATATTAACTCTTTCAAGAAGCTTTGCCGCTCTATCCTTTGCCTCATTACGTGATAGTCCATTCATCATTCCTGAGAAGATAAGATTTTCACGTCCTGTCATATCTGGATAGAAGCCTACATTATCTGGAAGATACCCTACTATCTTTTTGACCGCAAGGCTGTCTCTCGTACAATCAAGGCCATTTATCTCTGCGCTCCCAGAGGTGGGGTCAGTGAGTCCAAGTAGCATAAGTGTTGTCGTAGTCTTACCTGCTCCATTTGGTCCCAGGAGCCCAAATACCTCTCCCTTGCGGATCTCCAGATCAAGATGGTCAACTGCTGTTACATCACCATACTTTTTCACCAGGTCTCTGGTTCTAATAATAACGTCACTACGCATTAGTGCCTCCCGTATTTATGGAATACCTCTCCCAGCACGCATCCTACAGCTACTATAAGGAGGATTCCTACAGCGCCCCACATGGTAGGTGTCTTGACTGTTACTCTAAAGGACTGATCCATAGAGGTCTCATCGTTTCCTGTACTGATCGTCATGGCATAATCGCCGCTCATGGCATCCTTTGACGGTGTGACATACATAATTACTTCCTTGGTCTGTCCGGCAGGAAGTGTATCAATAGTGCTCTCATTAAACTCTACTGTCCAGCCACTTGGTGCTGTTGTAGTGAGATTAACGTTATTTAGGTCTATATTTCCTGTATTTACTATGCTGAGTGGAACAGTCTGCTTTTTATTGACGTTGGCATCAAAACTGAGCTGACCCTCAGTTGTAGAGAGATTTATTGCATAGGTGCCTGTTATTGTGACTTTAAGAGTTGTACTGAGGCTCTGATCTGCACTATTGGCAGTGATAGGGATCTCATACTCACCTGCAGTTACTTTATCGGGTGGTGTAACTGTAATTGTGAGGCCCTGACTACCATGTGCGTCAACATCAAGGCTTGATACCTGTGTCTGGGCACTGGATGGCTTAAAGCCTACTGTCCAGCCTGTTGGAGCCTCTGCTGCAAGGCTGTAGCTCTGGGCACTGGATGAATTGTTTTTGAGAGTTGAGTTAAAGGTGAATGCTGTCCCTGTTGCTCCCTGCTGTTCAGGATAGGTTGTTGTAAGCTCTGAGGAACCGGAGGACTCATCTGAAACATTGATGGTAAGTGTAAGATCACTGGATGCCGGGCTAGCAGGTCCTAGCTCGCTCTGGGTTGCCTTAGCATTAAGACTCACTGTATATGTGCCTTTTTTTGCATCATCAGGTACTGTAAGACTATAAGTGACAAGGTCTGAGTTTGGGTCATCTTTTGTACCCTTAGTGCTGGAGTTTGTCTTTACGTAAACATTGGATACCGCCTTATCGTTGCCACTAAAGTATCCGCTCCAGCTCTCATCAAGTCCACTGGCACTTAAAGCTGCATTAAGTCCTTGTGATGTTTCATTAACAAAATCCAGATCAAAGTTTATGGTCTCCCCTGGTTTTGCTGTAATACCAGGATAATCTGTAGACATCTCAAGTCCCTGGGATGCATAGGCTGTTGATACCATGAGCGCTGTGCCGAGTGCTGCTGCAGCTATAGTCCTCATGAAATTACTATTTTTTGTGGTTCTCATAATGAATCCCCCGTTATTAAATTTTATCGATCGGATATGATTTTTAATTCCGTTCAACTAAACTCTGTTTTAGTCACAGTTTGTGAAGTAATTGTGTTCATAATGAGGAGATTTGGTGAACAATTAGAAAAGTTAAAATCTACTCCAACTAAAAATGTTCCCAGCGGGGTGCACCGCCGGAAACATCGTGATTAAATGACAACGAAATATAAATGTATGATCAAAAACTGCTAATACGGCAGCGTCAGTACAAAGACTGCTCCATGATTTGGTGTTTCTTTATTTTTTACTGTGACACCACCTCCAAGATATTTTGCAGCACTGGCTACAACTGATAGTCCTATACCGTATTTCCCGTCATTTCCTTTGTAATATGGCTCAAAGAGATGAGGCAGGTCCTCAGGGAGAACGCCTGGTCCATCATCTGATATAGTAATAGTGACATACTCTTGAGCAGACAGTTTTATCTCAACTTCTGATTCCGCATATCTCATGCAATCAGATACAATATTCTGGATTATGCGTATTAGGAGGTCAGGATCTGTGCTTAGCATTATTTCCTTGCTGTCCTCTTTTGTAATAAAAGTGAGTTTCTTTTTATCATCCAGCTTTTTTAGTACCTCAACCTGCTCCTCTATTAGTTCATCCACTGATATGAGCATTTTGTTGATCTTCCAGGCATTGCTATCAAGCTTTGACAGAGTGAGTCCCGATTCTAGGAGTCTCTGCATCCTGTTGCCCTCTCGTACGATAACAGCTGCTGCCCCTTCTGTATCCTTCATCACCCCACGTTTTATACCATCTGCATAACCTATTATGGAAACAAGGGGTGTCCTCAGATCATGGCTAATGTCTCTAAACAGTTTTTCTCTCTCTGCCTGTGCCCTCGCAGCGTCCTCTGCTCTCTCACGCTCTGCCTCAAGAGCAAGTCTCTCCTTTTCATGCTCTGCCTCTAATCTCATCATGTCATGCTCTCGCTGCCTCTCCAGTGCAAGCTCACGTTTCTCAAGGATATGAGAAATAAAGAATATGAAACAGGAGGCTATGATAAGCATTGGCACTGTTATGTAAATAATATATGTGCGCATCTCTCTAAGGAGCACTGTAGCGTTACCGATTTTTTGATATATGATGTAATACTTTCCTGAGCGTTCCTGATTCCTCGGTTTTTCCTGGCTCCTGTTATTATTTTGACCTGTATTGTTTGTTGACCCCTCTGCATCTATCTCATCTGAGACAGAAGTACTCTCATTATCATTTTCTTTAATATCGCTATGGATAGCCTGTCTGCTTCCCTGACTATCTTTTGATCTATTGTCAACACCAGTGGCCTCATTAGGTTGTCCATCTTCTTTTCCCTTTTCTTCATCAGTTAGTGCACGTTGATTTGTGGATAACTCTGTGGATAAGTGGCCTTCTGGTGTGGATAACAGTTCATCAATGGTATATACTGCTGCCTCATAATCATCTCCATCAATGGAAATAGCAGCAGGTGTCTCATCAATCTGTCCTTTTAGGAAATCATCTATAAGCTCTGCTGCAATCTGATCTCCGTAGTTCCTCCTGGATGAGTGATAGATCTCCTCATATTCATCATTGAGCATCAACAATTGTGTCTGCTCATTTTCTGCAGAGAAATGCATCTTTAGTGTATTATTGAGCTTTTCATTATCTCCACGGGTAAACTGGACCTCCTTTTCCAGTTTTCGTAGTTGCTGCTCGATGCTTCTTTCCGCCACATAAGCTAAATAATCATTGGCTCCTCTGCCTATAAACACCCAAATAGCACCTGCAAAGAGCATAAGAATTATAATCACAGGCAAGAGTAAGCTGAAGCGCTTATATATCCAGCTAAGTTTTTTATTCATTTCTATATTCCTCTAATGCCTCACACTTCTAAAAACAGGCTTTTTGAAATAAGTCTTTCCGATTTAAGTCCCTCAATTTTAAGTCTTTCAATTTTCTGTAAGACGATAACCAAAGCCCCAAACAGTCTCCACTCTTGCCGTGGAGTTTACTGATGTAAGCTTTTTCCTGAGACGCTTTACAAGGTCATCTGTCATCCTGACATCATCCTGTAACTCCGCATCCGGAAGCTGCCATATCTGTGTTAATAACTCAGCTTTTGAAACAGCGGTTTCTTTTCTAAGTATGAGATAATGCACAAAATCAAATTCCATAGGTGTCACCTGTACATCAGTAGTTACTGCCGCATCTTTTGCATCTACAGAATCCACATATACTCTGTGGGCGGCGAAATCTAGTGATAGATTTCCGCAAGTATAGAGTTTTTTATCTACTGTTTGTAGGTCATTTGCCTGTATTCTCTGGCCGTCTGATATCTGTGAGTCATCTCCCACGAGTAAGCTCTGCCTACTGTTATCAATATTTTCCTCTGCCTGAACACTAAGCATTTCTGAGCGTCTGAGCAGAGCTTTTACTCTTGCAACAAGCTCCAAGGGTAAAAATGGCTTTACAAGGTAGTCATCACTGCCCATAGTGAGTCCTGTGACTCTGTCAAGTGGAGTATCCTTGGCTGACACCAGGATAATAGGCACTACCTGTAGCGTCACATCCTCAGATTTCCTAAGTCTGCTGCATGCTGTAAGTCCATCTGTTCCAGGCATCATGATATCCATTACTATAAGGTCTGGACAACGTCTATTTGCTTCATCAGCCCCCGATGTTGCGAGTCTCACAGCTTCAGAATTTTTTGTGCTACTGAAGCCTTGGGCAGGCTTTGCAGTACTATTTAACCCTAGTAATTCCATAACTTCATCAGCACTTCCAAAGGTCTCTACCTTATATCCCTCATTTTCCAGGAAGGTACACTCCATCTCCCGTATATCCATTTCATCATCTACTACGTAGATCAGCTTTTCTTTCATCTTATCTCCAAAGGTTTTCATAATTTGGTCGTATTGTAGCAATAGTTGCTGAAATGAAGCTGAAGTAAAGATAGAGAGATTAAGTAGCGCCATAAACATTCGCACACAAATACCCCGGTTCTTACGAACCGGGGCTTAAATCAAAAACTATTTTATGGATTTTTACTTTTTAGCTATAGAGTGTGTACTCTGCTGATACGTAATCGGCTGTTGTATAGGTTGTTGAATCATATGTAAAGGTCTCGTTGCCAGCCTTGTAAGCTGCTGCAGCCTTGGATGCGAGGTCGTCCTCTGGGATGTAAGCGACTACACCGTCATAGATTGCATAATAGTTGTCATCGTTATCCTTTACTGTACCACTTGTTACAACTGAACCTGCGGATGAAACGAGTACATATGTACTTGTGTCGCCATACTGTACAAGCTCGTACTTAGTGTCACTGCTTGCCTTCTGGAGGATACCATACTTATAGTACTTCTTACTCTTGATACCATTGTATGCGCATCCGTCTGAGTCAAAGTAGAATGTATATGTATCGTCCTCAAGGTCGATATTTACAGAGCTTCCCTTGGTCATAGCACCGCTGTCCTCTGAACCAAAGTAGTAGAGATTGAGCTCGCCATCTGAGTCTGCACCTAAATCGTAGATATCATCTGCTGATACCTCATCTGCATCAAGGTCCTCAACTATTGATGTACAGCTTGAGATTGAGTCATCGTCAAGTATGAGGAGACCGCTCTGCATGATACCGTAATCATTAAAGAAGTACCACTTTGAGCTGATCTTTTTAGCCTTACTTGTGATCACATATCCTGAACCATTTGTATAGAACCAACGATATGTTCCATCCTCATAATCATCCTCATCCATCTCTTCACTAGGGATAGCCTTTACCCATGAGTTTTTCTTGATAGCACCAGATGTAAGGTCTGAGAAACGCATCAGGTTACTTGTTGATGAAGTAGATGATGACGATGAAGCTGTAGTAGAAGATGTTGAACTCCATCCTGATGTCATGACACCATTATCATCAAATGTATATCTTACTGAGTTGATCACCTTTGTTGTGTCAGTAAGCTTTTTACCGTTTTCAGTCTTAAAGTAGAACCAGATAGTTGTGTAATCCTCATAGGTATCATCAACAGAGATCAGGTCCTCCTCATACTCATGCCAACCTGTAACCATGGCACCACTGTCAGCCTCACCGAAATACCAGACTGCATTGTAAACATCCTCTGCACACTCTGATACATCGATCATCTCACCGCTCTCATCTACATAACCATAGAGCATCTGACCCTCATCATCAAACATGTACTTGTTGTCACCGATGGTAACAGGGTTTGATGTGTCTACATAGGCTTTACCTGTTGATCTAAAGTAGTACCATGCATAACCGTCATAGTTTTCATCCTCGGTGGCTACGGCCTTCCATGTGTTTGTGACCATGGCACCGTCTGAACCTACATAATAGTAGTCATCGTCATCCTGAATGAGTGTGTTTGTGGCCATAGTACCATCTGAGTTGAGATAGTAATACTTGCCGTTTGATGACTCCCAGGTATCTGTTACATAGTTACCGCTTGAGTCGAGGTAGTACCATGCGTCTCCCTCCTGTGTCCATCCTGATGCAAGGGCTGTTGTAGCCATCATTGCAGCTACAGCACTGGCTGTAAGCGCCACCTTGCCAATAAAGTTACTTCTATTTCCAATCATTTTTAACCTCCTAAATAACCTTTCGAGTTTTAAGACTCTGTTATGTTAGCCCCTACCCTACTGGCTAAACTAGATTACTTAGGTGGCAAATATGTGGCAAAATGCGAACGGATTTATTACTGTGAGTCGAGAGCGAGTGCTGGCCTTGTATCAGGTGGATCCACTATGATTTCTCTGCCTGCTCTCAGACTACTTTATTTATCAGACTCATTTGTTTCAGACTGATTGGCTGTTTCTGCTGCCTTTTTGGCCTTTACCTTTTTAGCAAACTCCACTGCCTCATAAAACTTTTTGACCTTATCCTCCAGCTCATTAAAATCGAGCTTGAGTCCTGGCTGAATGTGATCTGCCGGCACGACATCACTAAAGCTATAAAACTTTGGCAGCGTGATCTCGTCAAAGTCATATATCATGAGGCTCTTGTTCTCTACGTCAATGAGCCAGTACTCCTTGACCCCGGCCTCTCTATACTTAATAAGCTTTAGGAACAGGTCTCTCTTTCTGTCCTCCAGGTCGCTGCCCAGAAACTCTATGGTGACCTCTGGTGCTCCCTCCACAAACTCTCCTCCAGCTACCTGCTTTTCATCTCTAACTACACAGATATCTGGCACGATGACTGTTTTGTCATCAAGGTCCAGCCTCACTCCAACAAACATAAACGGTCTTGCATAGGTCTCTGTATTCTGGCAGGCATTTAATATCGTGCCGTAAAGGTTACGGAGATAGACTCCGTATACCGGGAGGTAGGATTTCATCTTATATATGTTGCCATTGATGAGCTCAGTGCGATCCTCTCTTTTTTGATTGTCTTCTATGTTGTAAGGTCCTATTTCAAACATTATGTCTCCTTTATTAAGAATTTGAAGGTGGTGTGCCTGGTACCCATCCCTGACAATTTCTTGTATTTCTTAATTTTGTAATATAAGCTCTCTCATTGGTGGGAGTCCCTCTGTTTCATGGGTTGCCAGTAACAGTGGTCTCCTGCCTTTATTTGTCATTATGTACGATATGACTCTGTCCCGAGTCTCTGGATCAAGACCTGTAAAGGGCTCATCCATAACCAGGATATCCGATGGTGGGAGCAGGGCTCTCACGATGGCGACTCGTCTCTGCATTCCGCCGGACAGCTCTCTCACTGGTTTATCCAGAGAGTCCTCCGGCAGTATCTCCATAAGTGCCGCCCTCGCTCTCTCATGGGTGATGGATGGGTGAATGCAGGAGACATTCGCAACTGCAGACAAGTGCTCCAGTAGTCTGTTTTCCTGAAACACCATGCCTACCCTCAGTCTCTCGCCGCCTCTGGCCGCCTCTCCCATGGTCACGTCTATACTGCCGCTGTCTGCTGTCTCCAGGCCACAAATGATGCGGAGGAATGTCGTCTTGCCTACTCCAGATGGCCCCCTCAGGAGCACGTCTCTACTGTCCGATGATGTATCGATGGTGAGGTTTACGTGAGCAAGCACTGTCTTTCCATCGTAGCTTTTTGTTATATCTTTAAAGTTAATGAGCATTGCTCCTCCTGTAAATGCTACAACTACTGCAGCTTTTATTTCTTATTTTTAAAGACAACCGCCATGACTTTCAGCATCACCTTTTCTATTAAGAAGGAAACCAGGATGATGGTGATGGTCCAGGCAAAGAGATCTGCAGTCTCCAGGTAGATTTTGGACTGGTATAGACCGTTTCCTATAGAGCCCAGTGGCTGCCCGATGACCTCTGCTGCCACTCCGCTCTTCCAGGCCATACCGAGTGCCGCCTGAAATCCACTATAAAGGTGTGGGTACACCGCCGGGAGGTAAATGAATCTCAGTCTCCTCCACATGCTCATCCTGAAAACTGTTGCCATCTCAAGGAGCTTTAGGTCGGTAGCCTTGAGGCCGCTGATGGTATTTAGGTAGAGGACCGGCGTCACCACCAGGGTTGTGACATAAAAGGATAAATTTTTGTTGCCTGCCCAAATGAGGAGGATGATGACAAAGCTTGCTACAGGTATTGCCTTTAGTACTGAGATGAATGGGCTCAAAAACTCCTCCACAAGTCTCACCCTATAAGCTATCCAGGCAAGTATTATGCCTATGATGGAGCCTAGGCAAAATCCACCGATGATCCTCGCTGCCGAAAAGGAAATCGCCCGCCAATATTGTACCGTTAAAAGCATCTTCCTAAGGGCACTTAGGGTCTCAAGGGGGCCAGACATCAATATGTTGTTGTTAATCAATAAACTGAGGAGCTGCCACAAGCCGAGCCATATCAATATGATAAATATCCTTTTGGCTGCTGTGCCTCCCGCTTTTTCTCTTGATCCCACTGTCGTCTCCAGTCTCGTCCTTTGTTAATCTCCATATATTCTATCAAAAAAATGCCACAGGTGAACAAATAGTTCTCCCATGGCATGGATTTTGATGTGTATTAGATTATTAACAGTTATCATGGATAACTCATAAAAAAGCTTGATCAATAGACCAAGCTTAGTTCGATAAACTAATGGATAGCTGACAACATTTATTAATGTGATTAGAGCGCAGGAACGGAGTCAAGAGACAGTACACTGGGCGCACAGCGCCCGGGCAGCTCTTGGCGCAGTGACACGGACCATCCTACCTGACGGGCGGCACAAGTGGTGCTGCCCTGCCTCCGGCGAGGATGGGTCTGTGCAGAGCCCAGAAATCCCCACCACTTGCCAAAATTTGTCCACGCCTGTACTCTCGCATCATCATGCACTCCTCACCGCGCTTCTAGTTCTCTCAAACTCCCCCCATTTCATACACTTCATTGACCTAAACCTCAAATTTTCTCCACAGAGTCATCCAAAAATCCATCAATGCTTGACCTCAATCTACGTTTTCTAAATATAAGGCAATGAAAATAGCATCCAAGCTTGACCTCAATCTACCTTTTCTGAATATAGGGCAATGAAAATCGCTAAATCAATTGGTTCAATTTAAGCTTTTTCTCTGCTGAGTCATGCCACATCTCTAATTTCATTGACCTCATTCAATGATTTCCCAGATTGAACCAATCAACTTTGCTAATACCCATGACCTCAACACACAATATTCCCATATGAACCAATCCACATCTCATAATACCATGACCGCGGACACCAAAACCCAGAAATGAGACAATCTACATACCAAACTCCCTCCACTTATCCATTACATTTATCCACGCCTGTACTCTTGCATCACCATGCATTCCTCACCGCGCTTCCACTCTGTAAAATTTAATCCTACAAGGTAGAATTTACTATTACAAAATTGAAATTCTCTTCTACAGCAACCCCAGCAAAAAAATACCAGAATCCCTTGATTTCAAAGGATTCTGGTAATCAATAATTTAAAACTGATGCGGGGCCTGGCACCGTAACTACTCTGTTACTTTACGTAATAGAATCCCTCGTCTGGCATTGCACCGCCTACTGCCTTAGGGTTCTGGTCAAAGAGCACCTGGAGGTAGCCTGAAAGGGCTGTCTGCATCTCCTCACCTGTGATGGCAACGATGTTGCACTGTGGGAGTGCCTTTTTGGCTACTTGAGCCTTTGGCAGGATGCCATACTTGGCAATGAGCTCGGCTGTGCCGTCAAGGTCGTCTGCGGCTGCAGCTGTGCTGGTCTTGTGGTCCTCTATGAATGCTGCAACCTCGTCAGCATGGTCTGCAAGATAATCGTTTCTTACTACGGTTACGCCTGTGAGGAGCTTGGAGTCTGGTGCCACTGCATCCCACTCGTCTGTGAGTGAAAAGGCTACCTGGAGCTGATCATTCTGTGCTGTTGCCACTGTTACGAATGGCTGTGGAAGGATTGCGATCTGCTGTGGGTCACTCTGGAGTGCTGCGGCAATCTCTGTGGCCTCTGACTTAAACTCCATAGTGCAGTCTGTCACCTCGTTTTTATCAAGGAGATATGTGAGGACGTACTCTGGTGATGCACCCTGTCCTGTGGTAATGACTGTCTTACCTGCGAGATCCTTTACTGACTTTATACTTTCATCACCTGTAACGCAGTAGAGGACGCCCAGTGTGTTGATATCAAGTACGCTGATACCCTTGTTTGTCTTGTTATAGGCGATTGCTGCAACGTTGGCTGGGAGTAGTGCGACGTCCAGATCTCCTGACACGAGCTTACTCATGATGACGTCTGGCTGTGACTGCATCTCAAAGAGGTAGCCGCTCTTGTCTCCGCTCTCAACCTCATTCATGAGGTTTACCAGGCCCATAGTGGTTGGTCCCTTGAGAGAGCCTACCCTCATAGCGCCCTCTGAGGTGTCGCCGAATGCCTCTGTCTCGGCGGCGGCTGGCTCTGCGGCTGATTTGGTCTCTCCGGCTGCTTTTGTCTCCTCGGCTGCAGCTGTTGTTTCTGCGGCTGCTGGAGTAGTCTCCTGAGCTGCCGTTGTCTCGGCTGCCTGTGTTGTAGCCTCAGCGGCTGTTGTCTCAGCTACAGTTGTTGCTGCCTGTGTTGCCTCTGTCTTACTGCCGCATCCTGCAAGTACTGAACCTGCAAGTACAGCTGCAAGCACTGTGCTTACTAACTTGTTTCTTTTCATAATTGTCCTCCTATTTTTATAGCGATACCTATTGATCATTAGTGGCACTTCTGGTGGCAGGTTCCTGGGAGTCTATCACCAGAAGTGTGCTCGAATCCTGGTATCGCGATTTATATCAAGTTTTTACAAAACCTGGTAATCATATGATTTTTATAAGTAGTGAAATAACGTGTGTGACCGGCCAGATCTCATTGCACTAGGTATATTAGGCTCAAGTCAATCACTTAAGGTGTTTCACTGTTCCGGCCTCTGTAAAGGTCTGGAACATGGCCTCCTCATTTTTTACTATGCGGTCTGCCATCTCAATGATCTTGTTGCAGAGCCAAAGGCTGGCTGTACGGCCACTCTGGTAATCCGCCTCAACTATCATATCTACTCGCTTTTCCTTGCGGAGCTGCTCAACCTGTCTAAGACCATCCATATTGCCGACCGGATATACTGCCAGTGTGGCACCACCGTTATGCTTTGTGAGTGAAAAGGCTGGTATGTCTGATGGACCATCTGCAATATAGATCATGTTCTCAAAGTGTACCCGGCGGAGCTTCTCAGGGATAGAGGTGTTAACATTCATATCCTCCAGGAGTCCCACGCCCTTGTTGATCTCAAATAGAGCTCTGGTCTTGGTTGTATTGTCGATTGTATATCCAATCTCAGAGATGACAGGCTCATCGCCGCTGCGGTCCTCGATAAACTCACAGCCCCAACAGCCATCGATGTAATCAGCTATCTTGGAGCCACGGATCATCTCAGTGATACCTGTGCTTACGATGTAATGCTCAACCTTGATATCGTGCTTCTCGTACTTCTCTTTCTTTACAACAGCCCTTGTGTCATCAAAAATCTCAGGCACTCCGTTGTAAAACTGTAGCTCAGCCCCTAATTCTCTCAGTTTCTGGTTGCTCAGGCCCTTAAATCTGCCGTCTTTTGCATAATTGATGAACTGATTAAGATATATTGTCTCAGGGTTGACTTTTACCCCTTGCTCTTTCATATATTTAGAAACCAGGCCGTTGGTCTCACTCCAAAAGGCATCAGGATCTACCCCGTATGCTCGGAATACCGGATCCTCCATGTATTCCGAAATCAGCGTTTTGTCACAGTCCCAAACGATTGCGATGATGTTAGCCATGTTGTGTTCCTTTCTAGTTGCGATAACGTCCTGCCATGTATTTTACGTTTATACTATACTTTTAGCTAGTGTAATACTTTTATACTGAAATATTGATATTATGTCATTTTTCAGACTTATAAACTACTATATCATTTCAATTTTCAAAAAATGTCAAGGATGGTTGTCAAGGCTTGCTGTTTGAAAGAACATCTATCGTAGTCATGTACGTATCCAGATGTACGAAGTACAGATGGTACGAACATGGCAAGATAGATGTACTTTCAACACCGTTGGGCCTGACAACCGCCTTACATTTTTTGATTAAGTAATTATATTTCACTAACAACAGCCTCGCAATACCCTCACTTATAAAATCCCATTATAAGCGCGAAAAAAGGTCCGGCTAGCGCCAGACCTTTCTCCGTGTATTTCAAATACACCCTTCTCGCATTCTATAATTATCCATAGGCCACAGCCCTTCATGTAAAGCTGCTGCCATTATTACTAAATACATGACACGAAATTGAAAACATCCCGCATATTCACGTGAGCGTATAATGTACTATCAATTTGCCCAAGTCCCATGACGAGCATTACATCTTATTAAAGTCGTACTCCTCTTTCAGGGCCACAATAGCATTGAGATGTGTGATACTGCCGTGCTCCTGTGTCTCGGAGTCCAGAGTGAGCATAAACTTTGGTGATCTGCCGTGAATACTGTCAAGTGCCGCATACTCAATCTGCTCTCTATATGGATCAGCTGTTGTCATGGCAAACTTGATATATCTATAAAAGGCTACTGGTGTATCCGGATCCTGCTCCTGGACATACTCGTCATCATCGTAGTCGTCCTCTACATAATCCTCATCCTCGTCATACTCATCAACATATCTCTGTGCTGACTTCCTGCCGGCTCTCACGTCCTGTCTCTCATCTACTCTGTCATCGGATCTTCTGACTGGTCTCCTGCCTGATCTCTCGTCGTCTCTCTCTTGAGCTGCATCCTCAGAATACTCGTCAAACATCTCATCATCCACCTCCATAGTCTCTACACGACTACGTCTCACTGGTTTTCCGGATGTCTCCTGCTTCCTTGCGTCAAGGTACTGTGACAGTACGTCTGACATAGAGTTTGACTCGCTGAGGATCTCATCCTCCGCCTCCTCAAAACGCATCTTTCTCTTGACTGAGTTCTGGCCCGAAGCATCCTTAGCTGATGGTCTGCCGCTGTCGTCCTTTACCGGTGTATCCAGGAGTCCCTTGGATGCCTTGTAAGCCCGTACTCTCTCAGTGATGGAGTTTTGCGCAACGGCCTGGGCCACTACCTTACTGCCCTTGGAGCGCTTGCCTCTTGTGTCGTCCTCATAATCGTCCGGTCCCACTGGCAGCTCCCCTGCAGTCATATACTCCGTGAGTACAAAATCGCACTCGCGCTTACCTATACGACCGGTAGCGATGTTGTAATCACGGCTCCTCAGGTACATGTAGATGACATTCCTCATGATGAGGCTGTAATCCACCTTACTATCTGTCTTTTTGGCAAAATAAAATCCCAAATCTGTAAGATAATATCTCTGGTCGCCCTGGAGCTCCTTTTCCGTCTTAATGTCAAATCTGTTGCAGCGGTACACGAGCTTGGCCTTTTCCAACAGCTCCAGATATCGCTCCAATGTCTCACGCTTGACCGGGATCTTGACATAATTTCTAAAGTAGTCTGTCAGACGGGTCATGCTGACGCTCTCTCCGAATGTCTCGATAACGTAGTCCTGCACCTGCTTGAAGTACACTACATGGCGGATCTTTTCCATCTTGGCGATGTCCTTTTTAAATATCTCGTCCAATACCCCATTAACATACTTTTGCTTTTCCTGAGCATCCTGGCACATGAGTACTCCCGGCAGGCCGCCGTCGTGGACGTATCTGCCAAACTCCAGGATAGGATTTGACTCCTTTTTGATATTGTTAAAGTCCTTCATGCCCTCATACTCTGCGTAGGACAGTGGGAATATCTCAAACACCTGGTAGCGGTCGTGGAATGCTGCCTCGAATGCCTCGCTCAGTATGTATGAGCTGGACGCCGACAGGAATATGGAATACCTGCCCTCGTTGTAAAGCGACTCAAGGAGTGTCTCAAATCCATCTATCATCTGGATCTCATCGATAAAGAGATAAATAGTCCCGTCCTTTGATGGCACGCACTTTTCCTTGATGGCGATACGAAGTCTCTCCGCATTTTTGATATTTTTAAACTCTTTTGTATCAAGATCGATATGGATGAGATTGACTGCAGCGTTGCCTCTCCAACGTAGCTCGTTCATAATCATCTCCATCATGCAGGACTTACCGCATCCTCTGATGCCTGTCATGATTTTGATCAAATCATTATCTTGATAATACTCTCTGATTTTTTGCAGATAATACTGCCTCTTATAAAGTTTCATAGCTGCACACTCACCCTCCCTTGAAAGAACAGCTTGTTTATAGGGTAATATTTGCTGTTGCTTAAAATTATAAATCATCTTAAAAAATGAATCTACGTCCAAAATATAACTTTTTGTTCCATTTTCCTATTTTTTTATTACGATTAAATATTTTACTGTTAAATTTTACCGCATTCTCATTTTTCAAGTATTTATCAGCTCTAATAGCTCATATATTTTTATTTTTACAAATCAAATTTTTATCCATTTTGAATTTTAGGTTTTCTGATTTTCAGAAAATTATATTACCCTCTATTTCTTTATATTTTAAGGTTTCACCCATTTCATGTACTTTTTCAACTTTGTTTTCTATCTGATTCCGATCATCTAAAGAGGGTAATATTTATATCGGACGTTTTTTTGATTTATATGACTCTTTTCTATAAAAAAGTGATTTTGTTTCAGTTTTATACATCTGGCTTTTCTTCCACTGGGCAACTATCGGATATCCACCCTTAAAGAAATGCCTAAAAACGTAATAAAATCAAGGGTTTTAGTCGAAATAGTAAGCATCAATAAACTGACTTTTTTCTTGTTCGTATACACATTTTCCCGGGAAACTGTAAGGTACTTTTGACAGGTGCATATGATGTTACTGATCAGGCATTTGATATTTTTGTAGTGCAAGGAAAGTCATTTTTATATAGACTAATAATTTGACTAATGATCAGGCTCATCTGGGTAAACATTTACTAGAATCCAGCATGACTGTGATTACATACATGGAGTTCACATGAATCAAAAACAGCTAGGTGTTTTTCGAATAATTTTCTCTTTGCTAGGCATTGTACTACTCTGTCTCGCTTTATCTCTGCTCGCTCAGCAGGTAAAGGTCGAGGAGGAGGCCTCAAACAAGGTACCTGAGTACCATGAGGTTGAAAACAATGTCTTATTTTTGAGCTCATATGACACAATGTACTTTACCTATGACGAGCAAAAAGAGGGTCTCCAGAAGGTTCTTTACCAGAATGGCATTGAGTTTGATGTTTCCTACATGGACACCAAGCGTTACGGCGGCATGGGTCACCTGGCTGAGTACTATGAGTTTTTCAAGTCCCGTTACAATCAAAACGAGCTTGATTACGATGCCATAATCCTGGGGGATGACTATGCTCTGCAGTTTGCCCTGGATCATCAGGAGGAGCTATTCCAGGATCTTCCTTTGGTATTTTTTGGCATAAACAACATGCAGCGTGCCATGAAGGCCTCTGAAAATCCTAACATGACCGGTTTTTTCGAGACCAATTATCTGGACACTACCATGTATGACGCTATCACCGCCTTGCCTGACCGCAAGCACCTGGTAGCAATCCACGACTCCTCAGAATCTGGCTTTGCGGATATGAAGGACTTTTACTCTTTCATCAAAAATCTCCCAGGCTACTCTATGGAGGAGATAAACTCTGAGGCCTATACAAAGAGCCAGCTCATCAACAAGATCCGTAACATCCCTGAAAACTCTATCGTTTTCTATATGTCCTGCTGCACTGATATCTCTGGCCATAAATATTCGCTCCTGGACATGACCAACATCATCGTCAAAAACACATCCGCCCCTGTTTTTAGAAATTACTCAGGCGGACGGGAATACGGCGTTCTGGGCGGCACCTACATGAATATGACCGCTCAGGCCGAGGCTGCTGCTACAAGAATCTGCGAGATCCTCAAAAATGGCAAGTCACCTAGTGACTACAAACTGTCTTTTGAGACTCCTAGTACCTCTCAGTACAACTACAATATCATGCGCAAGTTCAATCTGGATGTAGACGATTTCCCTCCGGAGTCGGTTTATCTCTATAAGCCAAAGACTATCCCGGAGATGTACAGTCACATGCTCCCGGTGGCAATACTCATGCTTTTGTCAATGCTGTCATTTATCGCAGCTATGAGCACCGCTCTTATCAATGAAAAGTTCCATGTCCGGGCTCTTGAGACATCTCAGGCCGAGATTGAGAGTTCCAAGGAGCTCCTCAAGTACCAGGCTGACCACGACGAGCTCCTGGACGTCCTTAACCGTAGAGCCATCGTGGTTTATCTCCATGATCACTTTAAGCACATGCGTAAGTACGCCGTAATGCTTTTTGACATCGATGGTTTCAAATATGTGAATGAGAACTACGGCCATAGTGTGGGAGACCTCATCTTAAATGACATCGCCGACAAGCTCAAGGCCTACGCCGATGCTAATGGTCTGGTTCTGGGGCGATACGGCGGCGACGAGTTTATCATGCTGTGTCCTGACCAGTGGCTAAATCCCGACAGCAAAACTGTCAAGGGCGTGGTAAATCTTTTTAATGCGCCATTTATCGCCGGTGAGGTAGACATTATGCTCTCCGTCAGCGTGGGCATCTCCAACTCCTACCTTGATGTGAATGTTAACGACCACATCATTAACTCGGAAATTGCACTTTACGAGTCCAAAGAACGTGGTAAGAATGTTGTCTCAGTCTACACTGAGGAGATGAAGGACAAACTCACAGACGAGACTTTGATCAAGAATGCTTTTCTACATGCTTTTGAATATGACGAGTTTTACATGGTTTACCAGCCTAAGGTCAGGGCCAAGTCTCACGAGATTTATGGCTACGAGGCTCTGATCCGCATCAAGAACTCTCCTTACGGTCCTGGTCAGTTTATCCCGATTGTTGAGAAGAGTGGTTGGACCACCAAGCTGGGGAGGTTACTCACAAAACTTGTGGTGAAGCAGCTGGCAGAGTGGAAGAAGGCTGGAAAGGAAATATTCCCAGTGTCCATAAACTACTCCAGCCGTCAGGTAAACGACACAGGCTACTGTTCATATTTAAAATCTCTTTTGACAGAGTACGATATCGACCCTAAATACATTGAGGTAGAGATCACAGAGAGTCTCCTCATCGAGGAGTCGGTCATCACCAAGAAGCTGTTTGAGGACTTCCAGAATATGGGCATCAAGCTGCTACTTGACGATTTCGGTACTGGCTACTCCTCCCTGGGCTACCTGACTTATGTGCCATTTGATAATGTTAAGCTGGACAAGTCTCTGGTAGATACCTACTTGGTGGAGGGCAAAGAGGACTTTATCCGTGATGTCATCCTCCTCGTCCACGACATTGGTAAGACTATCACCATCGAGGGCGTCGAGCATAAATGGCAGCTTGAAAAGCTTGCAGAGTTTAATGCGGACTTGATCCAGGGCTACTATTTCTCTAAGCCGCTGGATGCCGACGAGGCCATCGATTTCCGTGCTGAGTAGCCCCCCGCAACTTATAATTTACCCAAATCAATTTCGTCGAAATCGATTTAGGTGAAATCGTTTTAGGTGAAATCGGAATTTTAATAACTACTTAAGGTAAAACAACTAATAAATTAAAAGCTGAAAGTTGAGTGAATTTTGACTCAACTTTCAGCTTTTTTTCTGCCCAAAAACCCGCTCCAAAAACTTTATCCACATTATCAGAGGCGGTATCCACCATAAAAATCCATCTACTCTTGACCTCAATCCCACTACTCTCTATATGACTTAACCCACATGCCGGTTCTCACCATCTATTCCAAAATTTGTCCACGCCCTTACTCTCCCATCCCCGCGCCTTCCTCTCCGCGCTTCCAGATCTATCAAAATCCCCTTTTTTATCCACCGCATTGACTCCAATCTCAGATTTTCTCAATGCCTCCATCCCCTCAAATCCCAATATGAACCAATCCATATACTAACTCCCGCCACCAAATTCAACCTCTTTATATCTGATACCTTGCAGACTTCCTCGCAAAATTTTTATACCATAAAGCATATCACCTACCTTAAAAGTATAAATTCCACTATTTTACATCACATTTTTAATACGTTTTTTGGTCATAAAATCACAGGTTATTAAATATATATTTTTACACCATTGCTTTCACATTTTAAGAATGAATTCTTGCATATTATCTATCCCTATATATTTCATCACTTTATTTTAAGCGTATTATTAGTGAACCATTTTCTGCCATCATGATTACGTAATTCTATAAGAATATTTGCTATATTTATGCCCCCTTTCTTTATACTTCAAGTTAATCGTCAACTTTTAAGTCATTTTTTTGCAATTAATTTTTCCCAGCAAAAAGGTACATTCTAAATTCCATATCATCTTGTCCCTTATTCTTTCAACCTGCATAATTATTTATCTCCCAATTTTCTGAAAATTGCCAAAATCAGTTTTATTATCACTTTTTTCTCTAATTTTTCAGTTTTCTGCAAATCCGAGGGCCTATTTTTAAGCCGATTTTCTCCCATTAACTAGCATTATTTTGCATTGATCTAGCCTTCATCATGTTTTTCACCACCAGCCCCTAAACACGAGACTGTACGTCTCCCGCAATTTCCAAGCTTTTATCAAGTCATTTCTTCTTACATCAGGCTTATGCCATATATCCATAAATTATATTCGAATGCCTATGGCTATACGTATTCTCACCCCTTAACTATAATTTCCGCTATAAAAACTTCCATTTTGCTCCAAATCCGCCTCACTATCCCTATATGAGCCCTCTTCAAACCACTCCAACATGCTTTTCTGGCACTATGCAGTACTTCATCTTTTCATGTTTTCACCATAGATTTTTACATAAATTCCACGGTATTTTTCCTAACAGTGCATTATTTTTCCCCTATTCTTATATTCATCTAAAAATTATATGGTAGATTTCATGCCATCTCCCTTAAATCAGAAAACTTCACATCTTCAACATTCTTTTCATAGCAAACTTTTTTCACGGTATACAATTTAGATACATATTTTTGTAGCAATCAATTTTTCAATAGAAAAAAGTCATTTTCATTGATTTTTGACATTTTTCTGCTAAATTTTTTCCACTCAAAACAAGAGAATAATTTTAACAGGGTAAATCCCTTATTATCGTTCAAATCTCTCATCCATAATTAATTCAATCATCACCTATCCTCACCACCACCTATGTTTATATTTGTCCACGCCCTTACTCTCACATCCCCGCGCCTTCCTCACCGCGCTTACAGACCTTCATTGAGCGGGAGCGGAGTCAAGAGACAGCTCGCTGGGCGTTGCTTGCCCTCGGACAGCTCTTGACGCAGTGACACGGACCATCCTACCTGACGGGCAGCACAAATAGTGCTGCCCTGCTTCCGGCGAGTCGGGTCTGGGCAGCGCCCAGAAGTCCCTCCTCACACATCAAAAAAGCGCCTGGACATGCCAGGCGCCAATAATCCAATATCTAATTAAAAACCAATCTCATCTCTTACCGGCAATAGCATCTCTCACCACTGGGAAGAGAACTCCACCAAAAGCATTGCCCAGGGTAATCACCAGAATCCTCACCAGCGCATCCACACTCCACATGCCCGCAGCCGAGAAATAGAACATATCAGCCACGCAGTGCTCAAATCCGCAGAGGATAAACACCATGACACCAAAGAACAGCGATAAGTACTTGCCCACCTCATGAGGCACGCTCTTGTATCCCTCCACGCCGATGTAGATGAGGATATCGCAAAAGATACCAAGTACAAACAGGCTCACAAAGCTGTCTCCCATCTTGGTGCTGCACAGCCCCGCTGCTCTCTCCATAATCCCACCGCCAACTCTGGTGAGCGCCATCAACGCCGCCACAATGTAGGTGCCGATAAAATTACCAAGCCAGATCACCGGCAACGACATGGCATACTTCCTGTCATTTTTAAAAACGTAGCAAACCTTGCCGGTGAAGAGGTGCAAGCCCATGGTACATATTACAAAAAGCCCTGTGGTGAAGAAAAATGATCCCACCAGCTTGTCATCCACCGACAGAAACACTACTCCGCCGATGCCAATACACATACCGGCCAGTATGGATGACATCAATGTCTTTACATAATTCATAAATCCCCCTAAAAAACGAGTATTTTAACTTGCCTAATCTAGGATAAAATCCTGGCTCTAGCCATAAATTTAGTAATTGTTCTCATTTTTATTCAGCGCCTACGCTCTATGTAGTCCAGTCTGAAGTCGTCATTGTACCAATCTATGTTTAGTGCCAACCCTGCGCCCTATACAGTCTAGGCTCAATGCTTTCCTCGTGCATCCTCACTCCCATAGGGCTATTTAGATACCGCAAGCTACACATCCCGATAATCCCAATCAGCATACCAGGCCCACTCTGATCACTTTCGCATTTAATCCTTTAGCCCGATTGACTATAATTAATTCATAGTTTGCGAAATCTTATGTTCTGTTTTATATACAAGTATGAATTGACGGATAAGATAAAAGCCAGCATGATTTAATCTCATGCCAAGTTATCCCATCTAATATATCCACCTACAGCAGCGGTGCAAAAAGCCTCAGCAGTAACTGTCCAAATCTCAGGAATCTGCCTCTGCCCACCGAATACTTTTCTGTCACCTCCTCGGACTGGCTCATTATCCTCTCAAAATCATGCCGCGTGTCCATGACCGCCTTGCAATGCATGTAGAGACAGCCATTCTCAAAGTGGTGATACAGGCTCCTAAAGTCCAGGTTGATGGTTCCGCAGGTAGCCGCCTTGTCGTCCGCCACGCACATCTTGCAGTGGCAAAATCCCGGCTTCCACTCATAAATCCTCACACCGTTTCTAGTGAGGGTGTTGTAGTAGGACCTTGTCACCTGGTACACGGTTTTTTTGTCCGGAATGCCTGGAGTAATGACTCGCACGTCAACTCCTCGCTTTGCTGCGAGCCCCAGCGCATGGATCATCTCATCTGTCAAAATCAGATACGGCGTGATAAACCAGCAATACTCCGTGGCCTTGTTTGCCATGCTGATGTAGACGTCCTCTCCCACATGCTCGTTATCCAGCGGGCTGTCTGCGTAAGGCTGCACCAGTGCATCCGGCTCTACTGCTGTATACTTTACTTTTGGCAAGTACTTTATAAAACTATGATCGTCCTTGTCACCGTCCTTCACCGCGTTCCAGTTTTCCAGGAATGTTGCCGTCAAGCTACGCACTGCATCCCCTGTAATCTTAATCCCCGTGTCCTTCCATCGGCCGTAAGGATGTGTAATATTAAAATACTCATTGGCCAGGTTATAGCCCCCGGTGAATCCCACCTTGCCGTCAATCACTGTGATCTTCCGGTGGTCTCGATTATTAAGGAACAAATTAAAAAACGGCAGCACCGGATTAAACACTCTGCACTGAATGCCCTTACTCTCCAGTCTTTTGACAAAGTCCACGTTAATAAATCCCATGGATCCGATGTCATCATAGAATACTCGCACCTCCACTCCGGCTCTCGCTCGCTCCTCCAGTATATCCTGGATTCCGTGCCATGACTCCTTATCCTCAATGGCGTGATACTCCATAAATATAAAGTGCTCGGCTTTTCTGAGCTCCTCTTTCTGGGCGGCCAGTCCAGCCGCTGCGTCATCAAAGTACTCTATATCTGTATTTTTATAAAGTGGATAGTGGCTGCTCCTGATGATATAGGCCGAGACATTCGCAAGCTGGGGATCCTCCCGTTTTAGCTCTGCGAATGCCTCCTCCGTACTCGCCCCGTACTCGCCCTGCACCAGCATCGGCAGTAGTTGGTCGTCCACCTTTTTGTAACGACGCTCCATCCAGTTAGTGCTGCCGTTTAGTCCGACGATGAGGTACATGCCCACCCCGACGATGGGCAGTACAAGTATCAGAATGATCCATGGCATCTTGATGCTGCTGGTTTTGTATCCGCTGTAAATGCCTATGGACAGCGCCAGTGCCAGCACTCTCGTCGCCAGCGAAACCCACGGCGCGTAGCTGGTGAACCTAAAGAAGATCACAAACAGAAACACAACCTGGGCTATGATGAAAACTCCGCTGAGCAGGACCCTGCCTACACCATTCTTGACCGACGCCCCCTTCTCGAGGGTTGATTTGTCAGTAGATTTGCCTCTCCGCTCAGCCGAAGATGTCTCAGATTCCTCAGCTCCCCTCTCAGCCGAATCCCACATAGTTCTCCGCTCCGCCGAAGATACTTCAACTCCCCCGGCTGGCACCACAGATACATTGGCCTCCCTATCTATCCACATTCCAGACTTAACTTCACCAGATGTCTTAGCATCCTGCTCTCTACAAGATTCCTCGGCTTCCTCAGATGGCTTCGCCTCACTAGTTTGCGCCTCGGCTTCCTCAGATGGCTTGGCCTCACTAGTCTTGTCCTGAATTACAGGTCCTTCAGCACTAGACACATTATTCAAATCTTTATTTATATCAATCATGATTCCTAATCCGTCACTTCCCTTCTCCCTACATGAACAAATTTTTCCTGTTCTTATTTCCGTCCCATTTGCCGTTCAATATTTTATTATTTCCGTTTTATGAATTTGACTATTTAAGTATTATCATACTACATATTCCATATGTAATGCAGAAATATAATCAATCACACATACTTATTGATTCATTCCTAGCTTTCCTTGTCCGCAGTCATAGTATTCCATCATTTTTATTGGTTCATTTAGCATTATTCCCTTTTGAGGTCATAAGTTCGACATGAATTCATTGACTCATTTCTAGCTTTCCTTGTCCGCAGTCATGGTATCCCAGCTATTCTCATTGACTCTATCACCAAAATTTAAATTTAAAGGCAACCCAATGCTAATAAAAAATTCATTTCAGCATCAATATAAACTCGCGAATCACAATCCACAATAATAAACAAGCATCAAAAGTCCAATATTCAACCAATATCATTAATTTCTTTCTAAAAATTGCCAAGGCCAAATCATATTTACTGAATGAGGCATTATCCATAACACCTGATTAAACCTCATTATATCAGCAAACTGGCAACCGATCTCGAATATTTTTTATACCTTAAATCACCTCAACAAGCTGAAAAGTGTAAATTCGCCTGTTCTTTAACACAGTTTTAATGAACTTTTTGGTCATTATATTAATAGTTTACAGAACACATATTTTCGCACCGTTGCTATACACAATTTATGATTATATTTTCGCTGATTATCTGACCCTATATTTATCATTCCTTAGATTTAAGGGTTTTTATAAGCGTTTCATTTTCTGCCGTCAATATTGCGTAATTTAATTATAGTATTTAGTATTTTTATGCCCCCTTTTGGCATGTTACATGTTAACCGACAACTTTTAAGTCATTTTTTTGCAATCAGTATTAACACGCAAAAAGGTACATTTTTAATTTCATATCATCTTGTCCATTATCTTTTTAATCACCACAATAATTTATCTTTGGATTTTCCGAAAAGCGCCAAAATAGAATTTATCATCACTTTTTTCTTTAATTTTTCAGAATTTTGCAATTTCAATGGCCAATTTTTAAGCTTATTTTCACCCATTAACCAATGCATACAATATATCAATCAAATATCCCTCAAGCATCCAGCCACCAGCCAACAACTACCGATCATTTTAAAGCAAGTATTTCCAAGCATTTCTCAAATATTTTTTCAACATGCATCAATCAAACTCCATATGTTCAAAATTATATTCGAATGCTTACGACTCTACGCATTCTCACCCCTTAACTATAGTTTTCGTCCCAAAAGCTCCAATTTTGCTCCAAATTCACCTCACGATCCCTATCTGCCCCCTCACCAAATCACTCCAAAATGCTTTTTTGGCACTTCAAAGGACCTCGGCGCTTCATGTTTTCACCATAGATTTTTTCAAAAAATCCAATGATATTTTACTAACAGAGTATTATTTTTTCCCTCATCTATTATTTGTTTCAAAATCATAAGGTACATTTTGTGCCATCGCCCTTAAATCAACAATCTAAGTATCCGCTTAATACTTTGTGATGCAAAAATATTACAGGAGGATACAATTTGGCAATATGTTATTACAGCAATCAAATTTTCAATAGAAAAAAGTCATTTTTGTAGATTTTTGCTATTATTTCGCCATATTTTTTCCACTCAAAAAAAGAGAGGAAATTTAACAGGGTAAATCACTTAATTCCCATCAAATTCCTCTCTCAAAAATTAATTTTTATATTATCCATGTATAATTTAATACGGCAATACATCTACGCCCCAAATCCCCTGAAATCATCTCCAATAGTCCTACACTTTCATGCGCATGCGAACACACAGCGCACAGGAAGCGGCGACAGCAGCATCCATACACATGCATGCACATTCAAGAACATAAAAAATAGGATTTAGATCAATTAAAATCCCTGCCTTAGACTCATTTCATTCAATGCGCCAATTCATCATCCATCATCAATCACTATCATGTTTATAGAGCGGGAATAAAGTCAAGAGACAATACGCCTGGCGTCCAGCACACTGGACATCGAACACGCAGAGCATCCATCGCCTGGGCAGCTCTTTATGCAATGGCACGTACTAGCCAGCCCCCAGAAGTCCCACGGCTTGCATGAGGCACTCTCTCTTGCCTTCTCTCATATCCTCTCTCCTGTCTACTCACATTTATCGGCTCACCCTACATATCAACCCATGCCTTTACATCTAATTAACTTCTAGCCGCTCAAAAATCATCCTAAATTCGAAAAATAATGTCGCAATTCATCATATTGCTCTGATCTTTTGAATCGTCTCAATAATTTTATTTTTCTTAATTCCTACGAATATTTCTCATTATTTAAGCATTTTGAGGCAAATGCACCAAAATCCCCGCCGATATTATCTTTCTCTGCATCTACTCTTAATTTTTTCTGATTTTATGTATAATTTAATTATTTCATGCAAATTTTGCACCAAAATCACGTAATTTCTGTCTCATTCCGCCTCAACGGTATAGTATATTGCCAGGTGCCTTTTTACTCTTTATATAGACATTAATCATCTCAATTTATAAAATTTTTTATCCCTAAACAGATTTTTAATATCTTTAAAGTGCATTTTTTCCTGTGATTTTCCGAAGTTTATAATATGTTTTCGGTTAATTTATAAAGTTTTTATATTTTGCGAAATATTATCCCATTGCATTTATAAATTCGAGGTAATTATTTTAAAATTTATTTATCCTTAAACTTTACATTTTATTGATTTAATAGTTTTTTTAATAATCTCATTTTCTTCCGTCATTATTGCGTACTTTTATATATGTATTTACTATTTTTATACCCCGTATTTTTGTCATCTTGAGTTAATCGACAATTTTTGAGTCATTTTTTTATAGTTATTTTCTTACGTAAATAGGGAATGTTTCTGGACTAGTTCATTTTGTCCTTTAACTTTTATTCTCTTGTTTGTTCTCTTATTTCTATTTTCCTAAATGCTCCAAAACCTGAGCTTTAAGTACTTTTCTTCTTCACTTTTTTCATTTTTTCAAAATTTAAATTAAGTTTTCAGCCGAATTTTTTACCATTAAATCTGAATTATCCCATTTTTAAATGACAAACCCCTGTCACTCTTTTACTCTATTTATAGATTCAACTCATCAAAATCCACTGCTTTTCATCAAGTTTTCTAACATCCTGATCAACTGACCCAGCTTTCACTTAAGTCATATTTTCATGTTTTCGCCATTCCAATTTCCAAAATTCCGTGATTTGTCTTTATTGGTCTAATAAATTTCTCCGCTTCAGCTTAAATTCCTATTTATCGAATGGTGAATTTTAGGTCAGTATTATATAATCCATAAACCATTATATTTTCTTGTGTTTTTTCTATATTTTTAATCTAATCAGGGGATATTATTAATTGGTGCCTTTATGAGCATTTCGTCTTTCACAACATCAAATTGTTATAGTTTTTCATTTTTATTTTGAACATCTCATAATTTTCTCCCCATAAGCCATTTCCGGCACATGATGTAGATTTTCCTGCTCAATGATGAAAAATATCATTTTTTCTCATTTTCGATTGTTAAGGATTTCACAGAATTTTTAATATTTTCTAATTTTTTCATTTTTTGAATCAGTTTTGATCTTCATTTAAGCATTCATATCTATTTTTCTAGACCCTTACGCCCATGTCCAAAATCCGCTCCTGCAATCATCTCAGATATCTCTCCACCAGCTCACTTACTATCTTCGAGTTCAAAACGTCCTGCTCCGTCTCAAAAGTCATGATCAACCGCTCTCCAGGATAAATCCCGTTCATCTGGTAGCTGTTAATCTTTTTCACTGCCGCCCTCGCATAGTCCTGCTTGTCCATCATTCCCTCATGCTCCCAGTAAATTTCCTTTTTGAGCTTCCGCGAAAAGAAAGTAAAATCTGGATAAACAACCAATCCTCCCAGATTCAACGGTTTCTCATACTTATACAAAATATTGTTCCGATAGAAAAAGTCCGCCAAAATTTTCTCGGATTTGGACCTTACACGCTCGCCCTTTTCCGTAAGGATCACCGGCGCATCCTCTTTAAAAGCCTTGCCAACATAAGATTCCTCATACCACAGTGCTTCCATCTGGCTTAATGTTGGTGCAACTGGCGTAATCAATGCCCTTCTCTCTGGATGCAGTTCCTCATACTGCCGCTCAATCTCATCATCGCAATATCCTTTTAGGAACCTGTCAATAAGCCTGCTTCTTGCCACCGCCACCTTTATCACCGAGTCATTATATGCTTTCTGTGCCAGCTGACGAGGTAACTGCTTGTTTTTCTTAGGAATGTAATAGCCCAGTCTGTCATCAACACAGTGATAGTATCTGGCCACACCATGATCCATAGATATGCGCAGTCTCCCCTCAGGAAACACATTACATTCAGTGGCTTTCTTCCCTCTAACTTTCCCAGCAACCCCTGTATCATCTATTACCGCACCACTTTTTGTTGCTCCACTGTTCTTCTTATTGCCTCCATTTTCCGTTCCGCTAATGGTTGCTCCATCTCTCACTATTCCACTGCCCTTCTTGGAAGCTTTATTACCTTCTGCATTTGCAGCAGGAACACCCGCATTCACATTCATGGTTTCATTCAACCTGGAAACTAAGTTATCTAAATAATTTTTCTCCTGCAAAAGCATTTGTTTAAGACCGTACAATATTATGCCCTCCTTCTTGTGTTAATTTTTCATTTTTGGATTTTTTCATTTATCATTTTTTGATTTAGTTTTAGTTATTAGATTTGATAACTTGAGAATTTGAGAATTATATATCAGATTTAACCATCAGGGTTTGCTATTGACTCCTATCAAAAAACATTCCCTGCAGTCATGCCATCAGCGCTTAATTCTTGACTCAACTACAAAAACTTGGTCTTCACTTATAGCTTCGCGCCATATCGCAGGTCCTCAATCGCAAAAAACTTGCTCCGCAGTCATAGTATTACCACTCATGGATTGACTCTTTTCCAGCTTTCCCTGTCCTAAGTCATGGTTTCTCAGCTTTTTAATTGGTTCATATCGCATAATTACCATTTGAGGTCATAGAATCGCCGTGAAATCACTGACTCATCTCCGACTTTTTCTGTCCGCAGTCATGGTATTACCTCTCATGGATTGACTCTTTTCCAGCTTTCCCTGTCCGCGATCATGGGTTTACGCCATACCACATGACTCCTAAGGCAAAACTTGCACTCCAGTAGAGGCCAGGTACAGAAATACCCGAAAATAGGCTATACCTACTAGCAAGGCACAATATGAAATTATAATATTAATGGATTTAATGCATATCATCTAAACGATGATGCTCTAGAAACTCTCTAGAAAAAAATCTGAATCTTATAAATCAAAGAATATTGACCAAACGATGATAACAGCAATCAAAATGATAGTCAAGAAATAAAAGCCCAAGCTCAACGCCATGCACCAACCTGCACCAACCTACACCAGCCAAAACATCTCACAATATAGCAGTTATAGCAGTTGCCCAAAGATCTGGAGTCAGAGGTATTAAAGTAGCCACCCTGCCAACAGCAGGGCCTGTCCTTGATACCCATAAGTCATAATGCTACACTCTAATGCCGATGGTGATTATAATCAGTTGCTCATGAGTCTATCACCGTCGGTGATGGACCTCTAGCATATTGAATTATGGGCATCAAGGATGGCGTAAAGCAGGTCCGCGGCTTAGGCACTTGATTCAGCCACATTTTTCCGTGCTTGCAGTCATGTATATTTCCCTTGATTCTTGACCTCATAGTTAAAATCTGCCTCTGCAGTCATGCTAGCCTCTCTATATTCTTGACTGCATAGCTACCTTCCGTCTCTGCAGTCATGTAATCAGCAAAATTTTCTTGACCGCATTTCTCATTTTTGCATTTTGAACCTATTCCTCAGCAAATATCACATGACTCCACTAAGCTTTTTCACTTCTGCAGTCATTTGGAAGCAGGTCCCCGACTTTAAATCACATGGCTCAGCTACTCTTTTCCGCGCTTGCAGTCATTCAGATGCAGGTCCGCGACTTTAACTCTCATGACTCAGCTACTCTTTTCCGCGCTTGCAGTCATTTGTGGGCATCAAAAAATCCCTTGACCTCAAATTGAGGCAAGGGATTTTTATCAAATTTCAATTTATTCAGTTATTTATGCTGGATAATTTGCTCATACACTCATTTTTGACTATACAAGTTATTTTTCTAGTTTTTGAAAATCCTTGAAATATCAAGCTATCTTCATTTTATTCATCGTAGATCCCGTTTACCACAGCTTATCTATAGTCATTTCAATATCCAGCCAAACATCAATTAACTTTCTGTCCTCTAGCTACATTTCCGGTGGCTGTAAAGCTGATGTTGTCGTTGTCTTCGGTCTCTGTGATAACTATAAATGTCTGCATTGAGTAGCCTGCGTTCTTGACTGCCTCAACATCTACCTCGATGATTGGCTCGCCGGCCTTGACTGTTGCGCCCTGAGCCTTTAATGGCTTGAAGCCCTTGCCCTTGAGCTCTACTGTGTTAATGCCTACATGTACGAGTATTCCGCGCTGATTGTTTGCTCTTACTGCGAATGCGTGGCCGGTCTCATAAACCATCTCAAGTGTACCATTGGCCGGGCTTACAATCACGCCACTTGTTGGCTCGATGCCGATTGTCTGTCCGAGAGCTTCCGTCTGGAATAACTCATCCTTGATTTCAGCTTTATCAAGGATCTTTCCATCAACTACAGCTACGATATCAGCGTCAGCAGCTGAAGTGCTCGCCTGACTAGCTCCACCGGCCTGAGCACTACTACTCTCCTCTTCCACCTTGGCCCCTGTCTCTTCTGGGTCAAGCTTGCCCTGCTTTGCGTAAATTCCAAATAAAATGTATGTTGCGATAAATGAAACTACGATTGCCACAAGTGTACCGATGCAGGCATTTGTGAAGTTTGTCATGCCCTCTCCGCCGATATATCCAGGCAGCACGAGGAGTCCAGGTGATCCAGCTGCATAACGGCCTGTGCCCATGATGCCCATGTAAAGTCCGCCTGCACATCCACCGATCATTGCACCAACAAGTGGATAAATGAACTTAAGGTTGATACCGTAAAGTACTGGCTCTGTGATACCAAGCACACCTGTAAGACCAGCTGATGCTGCAAGCTCCTTGGTCTGCTTGTTCTTTGATCTGACTGCTACTGCAAAACCAGCTGCGCCCTGGGCTACATTTGATGCAAGCATTCCAGGTCCAACAACTGTATCAAATCCTGTTGTTGCCAGGTTGTTAACACCGATTGGGATGAGTCCGTAGTGGGTTCCAGTCATAACAAGGAGTGGTGAAAGTGTGCCCACAAGGGTTGGTACTGCCCATCCGGCGGTAGCATTCAGCCAGGTGAAGAATGCTGCGAGGATGTTACCTACCCATGTACCGATAGGTCCCAGGACTGCCAATGTTGCCACACCGGAAACCACCAGTGAAACCATAGGAACTGAGAAAAACTTGATAGCTTTTGGAGAGATCTTATTCATGAATTTCTCAATGTAACTCATAAACCAAACACCCAGGATGATTGGGATAACGGATGAGCTGTAGCTTGCTAATGTTATCGGAATGCCAAACATCGCGATGCCTGTGCCGGCTGCCTTGGCCTCAGATACCATACTGATGAATGATGGGTAAATGAGGATGCCGCCCAGTGTCATGGCTACGAACTGGTTGCACTTAAATCTCTTGGCTGCGCTGGATGCGAGGAGCACTGGCAGGAAGTAAAATGGCGCGTCAGCAAAGGCGCTGAGCAGTGAATAAGTCTGGGTTGTCTTGTCCAGAAGGTTTAATGTAACGAGCAGCGCCATGACTGCCTTGATAAGTCCGCCTGCGGTGATGGCAGGAATGATCGGCTGGAACATGCTGGCGATGAACTCAAGTATCTGGCTGAGCTTGGACTGATTCTTGTCTTTGGTCTCGTCCTCTGGAACCTGTGCCATGGCCTCAAAGCCTCCCTGGTCAACCACCTCCTGATAAACCTGAGCTACGTCCGGGCCGATAACGATCTGATACTGGCCGCCGGCGCTGATGACCGAAAGGATGCCGCCTGTCTTTTTGAGCACATCAGTCTGGGCTTTGGACTCGTCCTTGAGTCTAAATCGGAGTCTGGTTGCGCAATGTACTACTTGGTTAACGTTGTCTTTGCCGCCGACCTTGTCAATGATGGTGGCTGCTAGCTCTTTGTAATTCATTTTATTCTCCCCTTTATTTTCTCCTGCTCTACGCAATGTCTGGATTTAATACTTCTAAACAGGTTATTTCCTATAAATGATCTATTGGTAGAAGCAGTATTTATTTCTAAATATTGGCATTTCCCGGCCTAATCCTGCCGAGAACGAGCATCAAGGTAATGCCTGATTATCTATTTGAATAGCACACAACGCACTTATCAAATAAAACATATATTTTAGATATCACTTAGGTCAGCTCCGTTGGTCTCGATGACCTTTTTATACCAGTAAAAGCTGTCCTTTTTGTATCTCGCAAGTGTGCCGTTGCCCTCATTATCCTTGTCCACATAGATCATGCCGTAGCGCTTTTTCATCTCGCCGGTGGACGCTGACACCAGGTCGATGCAGCCCCATGAGGTGTAGCCGATGAGTGGAATGCCGTCTACATTCACAGCATCTCTCATGGCCTCAATGTGCTGACGCATGTAGTCGATGCGGTATGGGTCGTGAATGCTTCCATCAGCCTCAACCACGTCGGTTGCGCCGAGGCCGTTTTCAACTACGAAAAGTGGCTTCTGATATCTGTCGTAGAGGGTGTTCATGGTGACTCTCAGGCCCAGCGGGTCGATCTGCCAACCCCACTCTGAGCTCTTGAGGTACGGATTGATGACCGCCTTGAAAACGGCGTTGCCAGGGCGGGCGTGCTTTGCAAATACCTCCGGGTCGGCTGTGGTGCATCGTGATGCATAATAACTAAATGAGATAAAGTCCACTGTTCCCTCTGCGAGATTGCTTTCGTCCTCAGGCTGCCAATCAAGCTTTACTCCTGCTTTTTCCATACGTTTCCATGCCCAAACCGGATAGCTGCCTCTAGCCTGAACGTCGATAAAGAAGTAATTGTCTCTGTCCTTCTCAAAGCCGTCCCACACATCCTTTGGATCCGGGCTGTATGGGTAGAACTGGCCGGCTGCCAGCATGCATCCGATCATGCAATCCGGCATGATTTCGTGGGCGAGCCTGACTGCCCGGGCACTTGCTAAAAGTTCGTGGTGTGCTGCGTTATAAGTTACGTTCTGTCTATCCTCACCCTCTTTAAATACGATTCCAGCGCCCATAAAGGACATGTGGAGAAGCATATTTATCTCGTTAAATGTAATCCAGTATTTAACCAGATCTTTATAGCGGGTAAAAATCGCCTGACAGTATTTCAGGTAGGCGTCGATCATACGGCGATCTCGCCATCCGCCGTAGCGTTTGATAAGCGAAATCGGGGTGTCAAAATGGTCAATAGTTACCAAAGGTTCTATACTATACTTTTTGCACTCCTTGAAAATTTCCTCATAAAAACGTAACCCGTCCTCATTAGGAGTGTCATCATCACCGTTTGGCAGGATCCTGGTCCATGCGATGGACATCCTGTAGCACTTGAATCCCATCTCGGCGAAAAGCTTGATGTCTTCCTTATAATGATGGTACATGTCGATGGCCTCGTGCGCCGGATAGCTGTAGCCCTCCTGGCATGAGAGCATCTCCTTGTCGCCCCGGGCTACTGGCATACGGTCTGGTCCGAATGGAATCACATCCACACTGGACAGTCCTCTGCCTCCCTGGTCATATCCGCCCTCACACTGGTTTGCTGCTGTCGCACCGCCCCACAGAAATCCATCGGGAAATCCCTTTACTGTCATGCTTGCCCCTTTCTTATTAGATGATGTGTAATGTTACTGGCCCGGCATCTGTGCATGCACTAAGTACGGCGCCATCACTGAACCTACACCATGTCTCCACATGATCTCGGTTCATTATGTCGTGGTCCTTGCATGGTGCCATATCATATATGTACTGACTCAGGTACCATACCATGTCATCATGGGCACCATGAAATCTTCATGATCTTGGCGCCTGGTTATGTAACGTTACATCGCGTTTGCTTTTTGTTACATCCGCATTGTAATGTGATTTTTGTGTAATTTCAACAAATATTTGTCCACTAAACTCCTTTTCGTTATTTCATACAATTAATTATTTGTAAATTGTGCAAAATAAATATGTAACGTTACATATTATGTGATATGATATTTCTAGTTTTGATTTGAGCATCCTGGATCTGGCTAAGTGAGCTCATGTGAACGCATTGTCCATCTGCCATTATGATATCCTGTGTCCACTATGTGAATACATTAAAGCGCATGTGAGCGCGTGCATGTTATATCACAGCGCCAGTATATTTATTGAAACCTTACTGCATCAGAATATCAGAGTATAAGGCAGATCCAATGCATATCATGTCGCAGATCTTGTACACTGCGAGCTAAAGGCATCAGAATCTCATGAAGTGCGATAGATCCAATTCATACAGCTATTAGGATATTTTTCAGTTTAAGGTTGATGCAAGAACTTATGTTCTGTATTGTATCATGCACACAGGTTAGGGATAAAGTGCGAGGAGAGGTATCGAAATTTCAATTTCTGGAATTTTTGTCAGTATAGTAAAATTTGAAAGTATTATCCCTTAGTCGGGCGTAGATAGAGGAGTAGTTATATGGCTAAACGTAAAAATGTTTCCGTAAAATTCATTGCAGAGAAGTGCGGGGTTTCCACTGCAACCATTTCTCGTGTGATTAATGGTGATAATAAGGTATCTGAGAGCACTAGAGAAAAGGTGCTTTCTGCATTTAAGGAGTACAACTATAAATATCCGGAAAAGTCATCAACTTTATCCCGTAAAAAAATCGGTGTCATCACTACTGTCAGCAACCAGGATTATTTTGCCAGTTTGCTCCACGAGATCATCAATTACATGGCCGAGTATGACTTTAGCGTCATCTCCTACAGCATGGGCCGAGGCAAATTCAGTCTCAAGGAGGGTCTCGAGACTTTGTATGATTCCAATGTCTCCGGCATTATCATCATCAGCGGTGATTATGTCTCAGTTAAGGATTTCCTGCTGCCGTCCATCCCTCACGTCTGGATTGATTGTAATGATGCCCCGGAGGACACTGCAGACATTTGCACTGTACAGAGCGACCAGTATGTTTCCGGTTGTCTGGCAGCCCGTGCTCTCATCAGCCAGTCCTGCAAACATCCGATCATGATCATGAGTACAAGACAAAGCATTCGCCGCGAGGAGCGTAAAAAAGGCTTTTTTGATGAGTTTCAGCGAGCCGGCATCGTGCTCGGCCCTGACAATATCGTGGAAGTAGAGACGACTAAGGATGGTTTCACCGACAGCCGTGAGGCAATCAGGTACCTGATTGCCAAGGGCGTTTCCTTTGACAGCGTTTTTGCCATCAGTGACTGGCGCGCTCTGGGGGCTTACACTGGCGCCATCAGCATGGGCAAGCGCGTGCCAGAGGACATCTGCATCATCGGTTTCGACGGTGTGTCCCTGGCCTGCAAGAGCGTCAATATCACAAGTGTCCAGCAAAACACCCGCCGTCTATCCCAGTGCTCCTGCGACCAGCTTCTGCACCTTATGCGGGGTGAAGATGTTCCTGAGCGCCACATCATCATTCCTACCGACATTCTCCCTGGCCAGACCCTGCTGCAGGCGCAGCAACTGTAAAAAAGACGGATATCAGGTCTTCCCGATATCCGTCTCTATATTTCTTTACATATTGTTTCATTTGCGCCGCTGGCATTAAAGTCCCTTGATGTCTCGTTGACATCCGCGCGCAGTTTCTCTATATCGCTAGATTCACTAGTATTTCATCGATGTATAATTGATGAGTTTTGTATGCCCCATCGATGCCATCCCAACTTCTATTTTCTTTATACTGAGCGGTTTTTCTTTCTTTTTTATCCTCATACATCAATATATCTGCCTGCTTAAACACATCATTGATGCTTGTATCAATGCCAGGATTATATATCGCCATGCCTATTGCCGCCGAGAACTGCTCTCCTTTGCTGTTAATGCTTCATTCATATAAGCCTGTGCGGTATCTATATGTCTGTATCCAATCTCTATTGCAGACTTCACTGCATCGGCTGCCTTATCGTTATCTATAAGCCATGTTCCCAGTGCAAGCTGTGGAACAACTACTCCATTTGATAATGTGATCGTATGATTGAACAACTTTCGCTTCCTCCTGTTATGATTTATGATAATTTGCCGTAGTCTTCATCCGATACGGCTTCCAGCCATTCATTGCTCGTCTCTTCACCGGCAACCTCGATTGCAAGGTGCGAGAACCATGAGTCCGGTGCAGCTCCGTGCCAATGCTTTACTTCCGCAGGAATGTTAATCACCTTACCCGGAGTCATCTCCACAGCTTCTTTGCCCCATTCCTGATAATATCCTCTTCCACCGATGCAAATCAGCATCTGACCGCCACCATTCTTTGCATGATGGATGTGCCAGTTATTACGGCATCCCGGCTCAAAAGTCACGTTGAAGACAAGCACCTGCTCTGTAGAAACGGGAGCCAGATAGCTCTGCCCTACAAAAAACTGCCCATAAGGATTCTCTTCGCCTATAGGGAAGCAAATAGTATTCTGGTATCTGTCCTTTTCTGTCAGTTCAGGTACTTCCTCATTCCATACTTCTTTAGCAAGACGGAATACCGCCCATCCTTTAGGCCATCCTACATACATGGTGGCATGGGTTATGATTGCAGCTATCTCTTCTTTGGTTACACCATGTGCCTTTGCATTCTGAAGGTGATATGAAAGCGATGAGTCTGTGATGCCTGATGCCATAAGTGAAACCACTGTAATAATGCATTTGGTTTTAACATCAATCGCTTCCTCATTCCACACTTCCCCAAAAAGTACATCATCATTCAAGTGCGCAAACATCGGAGCAAACTTACCAAGCTGATCTCTCCCTGCTGTCTGTACAATTTTCTCGCTCATTGCCTTTTACCTCACTTTCCAATTTTCTGGTCTCCGGTAGACCATACATGTTTCTTTGAAGCATCACTTCTCTTATTCTGTGCCATGACACCTGCAAGCGGATGAGGCACATACGGCTCTTCGAGGTACTTTAATTCATCATCCGTAAGTTTGATGTCCACAGCCTTTACTGCACCTTCTATATGATGCAGCTTGGTTGCTCCCACCACAGGTGATGTTACCTTAGTAAGGAGCCATGCCAAGGATACTTCTGTCATGGTTACACCATGTTTTTCTGCAAGCTCTGCCACGCGTCCTATGATTACATCATCCTGCTCTTTAGTAGCATCGTATTTAAACTTAGCATAGGTATCCTGGGCAGCTCTCTTGGTATCGCCCTCACCCGGCTTTCTGGAAAGCCTTCCGCTTGCCAATGCACTGTAAGGAGTGAGTGCAATATTTTCCTCTTCACAATAAGGCACCATTTCACGTTCTTCTTCACGGAAGATCAGGTTATAATGTCCCTGGATTGAAACAAACTTTGCAAAACCTTCTTTTTCTGCCAGAGCATTAGCCTTTGCGATCTGCCATGCAAAACAGTTTGAAATGCCAATATATCTTGCCTTGCCTGCTTTTACGATACGATTCAAGCCATCCATAATATCATAGATATCTGTATTCCAATCCCACATGTGATAGATATACAGATCCACATAGTCCATTCCAAGGTTCTGAAGGCTTGTGTTTATCATATTTTCTATGTGCTGCTGGGCGGTAACTCCTTTTTCAATTTCTTCGGGTGTCCTTGGTGGAAATTTTGTTGCTACAACCACATCCTCGCGATTTGCAAAATCTCTAAGTGCTCGTCCTACATACTGCTCACTTGTTCCGCTCTGATAAGCGATTGCAGTATCATAGAAATTAACTCCAAGGTCAAGACCTCTCTTTATAATCTCTCTGGAATGCTCTTCGTCAATTGTCCAGCTGTGCTGTCCTCTCGTTGCATCGCCAAATCCCATACAGCCCATGCATATACGGGATACATTTAATTCTGAATTTCCAAGTTTTGTATATTTCATCGCCTTGCTCCTTTCCGTTTACAGTACTTCCTCAAGCCACTTCATGATCACAGTTTCATCCGGGCGATTGATCTGTGTGCCTTTTTCCACTCCACATTGCCCTTTACATTCTTATGGAGTTCTTCGTCACTTCTTCCTACACCGCTTGCTGAAAACACAGCTACTAAAGTTTTTCCTGCCATTTTTCTATCCTTTCTTCTTATGCAAAACAAGCCTCTGACCTTTGTAGGCCAGAGACTTGAAAAATCAGTTCATCTTTCCACAGTTTCCGACCTTTTCTCCGGTAACAAAATACTCGTAGGTCGGGAATTCAAACAATACCGGCTTAAAGGTATGGTAATCAATCTTGCCCTGCTCGTTTAAAACTGCTTCATCAGCATAAGTGGCAAGGATCTTGCAGATAAAGTGGTCGAAGTTCTCCAGTTCATAGTTGCCATCAACTTCACATTCAATGGAAACTTTAGCCGCGTCAATAAGAGGAGCTCCATTTTCACCCATTGTCCAGGCAAAAGCCTCAGACTTATCCTCTTTGTTTCCGCTGATTGTTCCCATCTTATCTGCCTTTGCAAGCCATGACTCATCTACCACATTTACGGAGAGCTTTTTATTCTCACGGATACCCTTATTGATATAGTGAGCCTGTACCAGAGACACCATCAGATGGCTGTGTGCCACAGTTCCTGCATGTGCCACAAGAGTCCATGTGGGTTTATCATTTACCATTGCCCCAACCACAATTACAGGGCATGGATATAATGCCAGTGTTGCTCCGATATTTTTCTTTGCCATATTATTTCATCTCCTTTTCCCAAAAACGGATTACATTAAGTTCCAGACTGTCAGCTATTTTTTCAAGTGAAGATACTTCCTCATCTGTAAGTGAAATATTTGCAGCTTTTACTGCATCAAGTACCTGATTTTCCTTTGTAACACCGATGATCGGAAGCGTACCCTTTGCGATTGCCCAAGCTACAGGGATCTGCGCCATACCTACGCCATACTTATCTGCCAGTTTCTTAAGCTCGCCGTTTAATATCTCCAACTTATCAAGTACAGGATTATATGTTTCTGCTCTTGCTGAGCCTTCCGGCATAGGATGCTTTGTATCATACTTTCCTGATAATGCACCTTGTTCAAGGACCATATATGCAAAGAAAGTAATGTCATTCTCTTTACAATAGTCAAGGATTCCTGAATCCTCTGATGATCTGTTGATCAGACTGTAATGATTCTGTACTGCCGACAACTTAAGACCGTGAGCCTTAAGAATGTCATTTGCCTGCTTGATCTCTGCCAGGTTATGATTAGATACTCCGAGAAGAGGAACATTGTCTTTTCCCTCGAAATACTTAGCAAGCTCTTCTGTCCACTTAGGAGCACCTGACACATTATGAATCCAGTAAACATCAAACCTGTCAAGATCCATAAGACCCAGCTGCATCTCAATCATATCCTTCATCGCAATAGCAGAAGATGCATCAGCACACTGTGGAGTGAATTTATCGGAAATGAGGTAAGACTCCCTTGGCAGACCTTTAAGAAATCCCGCCAATACCTTCTCTGATGTTCCCATGCCATATGCATAAGCTGTATCCCAGAGATTAAGTCCATTTTCCATTGCAGTATCAAAAATAGGTTTCAGACTTTCTGCAGTCAGATTGTTTCCAAAAGTTCCATCATTGCCCCATGCCCATGCGCCAAGAGCGATCTTAGGTAAATTTGCCATTTTGCTTTGTCCTCCTTTGTTTTGTTAATTTGTATCAGTCCGCCTCACTTTATAAAAGCTTCATCAGACAATTATTAGTTATCTCAAAAATGGACTGATATACATAGTCCACATTTGCCTCTTTCATGGCTTCCCTCTGCTTGTCTGTTACTGAGGTGTAGGGATATATTCCAAACATAAATGGGAAGAAAATGTATATAAAGTTTTGAATCTCCTGAACCGATTTCTCCGGACAGAACTTTGTGAGTATCCTGCATACATTCTTCATTGACTCCCCATAAGCCACCTTGAAAGAGGTAAGGAGCTCCGATCTGCTGTTTGCTTCCATGTCATAGTTGTTCATAGAAAGAAGCTTTAAAAGCTGCTGTCTGTTTGCTATCGAGGATGCAATTTTTTCAGCTATCTGCTCCTTCGTAAGAGAATCATTATTCTCTAGTATGTCTGTCAGTTCTATATTCCAGCGATTATACTCGCGTTCATAAAGCGCCAGAAAGATCTCTTCCTTCGTCTGAAAGTAGTTGTAGATGGTCGGTCTTGAAAATGATGTCTCGCTTCCAATCTCCTTAAGGGTAATGTCCTTGAAACTCATGGTCTGATACAATTTCTCACAGGCACTTATTATCTCTTCTTTCCTTGCTGCCGTTCTTTCCGGTGATCCTTTTGGCATATCCTTCCTCCCCATATTTTTATACTGACATCGTGTCAATATAAATTGTATCAGTATTCTGACACGGTGTCAAGTTATTATTTTGTAAAAAAATAGTGGCTACAAGATTTCTCTCATAACCACTGTATTTGGGGTTCCATCTCCAATATCAGATTTTACTTTACTATCCGTTGTCGTTTTATCTTCCGATTTAACAACATCATTGTTGCGCTTTAATTTCAACCCTAAAGCGCAAACTGTAATATCATTGTTGCGCTTTACTAGCCAACTACTTAACAACATGAGGACATAACAAAAACACCCCAAGACAGTTGTCCTGAGGTGTAATAAGTCGTATTTGATTGTCCAAAGACGTAATACGTTGTGAAACGATTATCTCTTTGAGAACTTTTTCACTGCCTTAAGTGCCTTGTCTTGGGCATTTGTATGGGGAATTGCTGTTTACCTGCTGCGTACGGTAGAAAGCTCAGGGCTACTGTATGCAGCTGGTGGCAACTTTAATCACCATTATTCTAGTTTCTTAATCTCCATTAACTCTATACAATACTTCTGAAATCCAAAAAGATTATACTCAATATCCGCTTCATACTTCTTTAATATACGATTGTTTATTTCCTGTTTGATAGTTCATGAAGGATTTTATTTTCATTGACATTTTCATCATCATCCATATACCCAAGTGCCATCAATCGCCTTATTATCATCGGCGATAAACTACTTCTATCCCCATTTAATAGTGCCAATAAAATTTTGTCACTTGGCTCCCATCTATCTTGCAACTCGCTTGATTCCATTTTTAAACGTAAACGTCTAGCCTCTCTTTGAGCCATAAACTGTTCTCTCTTTAAAACTTCAATCTGACGTTCACTTTCCGCTAACTGATTTCTATATTTATTCTTTTCATTCTCACTTAATTTGGCTTTGTCCATCAGTTCGTTAATAATCTTATCTTTATCATCTTTTTGTTCCTGAATTTCTTCAGATTTTTCAGAACTTATAGTATCCAAATGAGATATCTTATCATTTAAACTATTTAGTTTTTCTCCAAATCTTTCTTCGATTTTCCCTAATGTTACAGAAACATCTTTCATAATGTCATAAGATGACTTATAAAAATTTGTACTTGTCTCATCTGCTTTAAAGTAGAAAAAAATCGAGATAAAAATTGAAAAAAACGCCAGCAAAGTTGATAGGATACTATCAAACGAAAAATCTGTTTTTACAAGTCTATAACACAGCAACCCTATAAACATTACTGTACCAATTCCACCAACAATACAAATTGTTATTTTTATGGGATTTATTTTGTGCTTTTCTTTCTCAAGTTCAAGCAATTTATTCAAAACATCAATTATGTTTTTATCTCTTAATTCATCATTTTTGAATTCCAATTTTTTGCCTTCTTTCATCTGCCCTCTCCCCATGAATATATCTTAACAAAAAGCGAACGCAAAACAAACGTATTATTTTACGTTCATCCAAATGAATTCCAAAACCTCATTATTCTTTACAAATTGCGTACTTTATACTCCCAAGGCTATTTTATATAATTTTTAACGCTTTTTTCACATCAAAAGCTCCTTCAAAGCGATTTAATAAACTCCAAATCCTTTTTGAGAACCGCCTCAACTGGCATATCAAGCCAGTTCTTACCAGATTTTGAAACAGAATCGACATAAGCCTTATTGCCAAAAACTCTTTCCACACGCTTAACAACATCATCCATTGTTGCTACGTTTCTAAGTGTTTCATCAGAAATGATATACTTGTCAATACAATCTCTAAGTTGTTCCTTGTCCACCTCATCGCTTAGATAGCAGATATCAAATACATCCTTGTACCTGGTCGATCTACTTGCAAATCGCACAAGTGATTTCAGTTTTTCTGTAATCATCTGGGCCTTGGAATTAATCAAAAGACTAACAGCATCTTCTTGAAATCCTATATCAAAAGCATAATCTTCCTGCTCCAATGATAAATCAGCATGAACACCTATATCCATTTTTAGTGATAAAACTGTATCATCTGAATCCGTTATTGTTATTGTGATTCTTTTTCCTTTGTAATCCTGATGATTTAGTTCAGTTATCTTGCCATCTATAGCAATAGACAGCCCATCTATACAATCAAGACGTTTAACAAACTGCCCTATGGATTCATCAGATATCGAATATCTGATAAAATCAAGATCTATATCCTGCGTAGCACGTCTTGCATTCTTAGAAAGACTTCTCATTACAACTCCGCCCTTGATGGTTGCATTCCTCGCCATCCCACTTTCCGCAATTGCCTTGAGTACTATATCTTGGCAGAGCTTAGATTCTGCGTTTGCTTCGCTATACCCCTCTGTTTTTATCTTTTCCACCTCATCCCTTAAATTCATAAAATCAAAGAACCTCCATCTGTATCTGATTCATAAGTGTATTACCATTTCGGAACATGTAGGCATAATCCTCAACAAGTCCAAAATCCATTTCCTCTACTATGCGCCTATAGTTTTGTATTATCTCTTTGTATAAATCAAATGGTATACTTTTTCTAAAGCGCATAAGTTCTATAAGCATCCTCTCCCTGTCATATATCCTAATACTCGAATTATTATACTTCATCTCAATTATGCCCGGCTCAAAAATATCATCTTTCAGAAAAGACTGTATTACTCTTTGATCCTTAATTCTTGAATCCTCTCGCCGAGTTGCAAGATGAAAATAATCCGGTATCACATCCGTAAGAGAATGGTAATAAAACGCACTTTTCCCGGTAAATACTGCCCTCGGAAATTTTCTTGTTATTATATCAAGATCCGAAACATTTCTTACAGTAGAATATACTCCCTTTTCTTTCATAAAGAGCTTTCCATTGCTCAGCTCTTTCTTTATCTTATAATCCGATCCATATTTTTCTATACATTCATTATATGTAAGAACCATATTGTGCCTCCTTTGCTGAAGGTTTAGCGTGTTAAAGCAATAACACACACATATTAGCGTTTATGTGTATTTTCACTTTAATAGTACAACATCGCATGGCATAAATCAATTAAATTTTCAAATGCTCATACACACAATTAGTTGATTATGTGTATTTTTACTATATTGTTCTTAATAAAAATGGAAAATTGTGTTTGCTCACCGATACCACATCTCTTGTTTTAGTGAGCAAATGTTGCTTACATGATATGTAAAATGAACTTGTATGGTTCGTGCCAAGCTCGTAAAAACCTCGCTAACTACTCTACTCAAACGAAATCCAAGACTAAATCATTTTGCTGTCTACCTGCTATTTACTCGCTGTTTACGGTATTAACTTTCTATGTTTTACCATGCCTTAATACAATTACTGTGATGCCATTCATAACCCTCTCGAGCTATTTCATGTCGCGCTATGAATCGAGTAGGAGGGAGTGATTAGCTCCCGCCCTCTCACAGCACCGTACGTACCGTTCGGTATACGGTGCTTTCAATAGTTGACATGCACAGACTGATAGGCTGTGGCTAAATCATAGAAGCCACTGTTTATCAGTCTTTCTTTTGACATTACTCTTTTTTCGGTTGTTAGATTTGCATTGAACCAATGTCCTCTGCGACTGTTAGCCGCCATGTGCGCATAGTATTCTGGTATTCCCGCCTTAATAAGATTCCTCTTTTTGGTTTTGGGTTTCTTCCATTGTTTCCATATACACATACGTATTCTGTGATAGAGCCATCCATTGATATCATCTATGTTGCTCTTCATGCTTGCAATGCCGTAGTAGTTAAGCCATCCTCTCGCATATACCTTGATTCTCCCAAGGCTCGGCTTGATGGACTGCACAGACTTACGGGAAGATAAATCTTTCAGTTTTGACTTGAACTTCTTCCATGACTTTGGATGAACTCTGACAAGAATGCCACTTCCGTTCCTTCCCAATGCAAAGCCAAGGAATTTAAAATTTCGGATTGCAAACACGCTGACAGTACGACTTTTCTCTCGATTAACCGTTAGCTTCAGTTTCTCTTCGAGATATTTGCAAAAGAAAAAAAGCTCAACAAAACAAGTTGAATTTGGAAGTAATGATCCAGTCCAATCTGACTCGATCGTATAAGTCTGAAAACCCTAAAATTACACACTTCTACAATGACGTAGGCTATGCCGGTGTTCCACTGTGGTCTCTATTTGAAATTTTGACCCTTGGTGATTTCGGCTTTCTTCTTTCCTGCCTTAATTATGATATGCGCAACGATATCTCTCATCGATTAGGAATAAATACATCATCTGATACCGATAGACAATTGGTCTATAAATATATTTACACGCTAAAAGACCTTCGTAATGCCATAGCTCATAATGCTGTTGTATTTGACACTCGTTTCAGAAATATCAATCCTACAAAATCAATGAAACGCTGTCTCGAGCAAGAGATTGGTCTAAATTATGTTAACTTTAAATCCATTGGTGACTATATCATTTTAATGTGCTATTATCTGAAAATACTCGGTGTCTCCAAGACCGAGATAAAAGCCTTTATTCGCGATTTTAAAAAAATCACAGATGAATATAGGCGATCTGTTAATCAGAATGTTGCATCTATGGTTATAAGACCTGATCTTGCATCCAGAATGACAACTTTGAAAAACTTCATCTAAGCATTGATTTTTTTATCATTTACTTTATACTTGCAAATAGTAATTGGGGTATGCATTTGCGGATGCATACTTGAAGGGAGTCGGATTAGTCCGGCTCCCTTCCTTTTTTAGCATTTATAACTTCTTGTCAAAATTAAAACCAACCATATCATTCTTTAATCCTTTCCTTGCTTCTCCGGAAAGAATATCCTTCGTGACATCATACATTTGGGATCCCTTGTACTTATCTCCCAATACCCGCTTACTAGCACTATCTATCTTCTCCTTCATTGCAGCCCGTTCTTCCCGAGCCGTCTTTAGCTTTTCTTCCAAAGCCTCTTCTTGCTCTGCTTTTTCTTTTTTCTTTTTCGAAACCTTTTCTTCGGCTTTTTTCTTTTCTGCCTTTTTTTGCCGGATCTTATCTCCAAATTCATTTGGAGACGTTACCTTTGAACGCCTGTCATCATGTTTACTTATGGACCAGCTGCTAATGCCTCCGTCTTTGTCTATGGCCCATCCATGGGCAACAAGAGTCGCACCACTCCCCTCTATTCTTTGCCTTATTTGCTCATCCAGAGACTGCATATTAGCAATTTCTTTTTCATATTCCTTTTCAAGCTCCGGATCATTTGCCATCTTCTTTAAGAACTCCGGAGAGATCGCCACATTGGTTGTTTTGTTGGAACCATATCTCATTCCGGGTTGGAAGTTTGCTGCAGCAAAAGTGTAACCATCATATTTTTCACTGAGATATTTCAATTCATCCGCCGCTGTTTTTCTTGCATTTTCAGAGTTTTTTTCAATCTCAACGGATAGAATCTTCCCGGATGTCTTTACGGATTCATTTACAACCTTCGAATTACTTGTTCGATTTGTATTCTTTTGATTGGTATATGCTCCTGCGTAGTTACCATATACACCATTTATATCCATTGCCATATTCCTGCCCTCCTTTGCAGTGAACAACGCCCCCTTAAAATCATGTTTGTTTCAAACCGGGCATTTGGAAAAATCTAATCTATCAATCTTTAATCCTGACATCCATTTCATATGATTATGATTTGATAGTTATACCTCTCTATTCTTTACTTCGAACATCAGGGCCAGATATTAACCCCAATGAAGTGAACGGTAGATTTTCTGATGTAAATGGTAAAGTCTACCACAAAATAATTTTTTCATTTCATGATAGCCTATATTCAGCCTTATCATTATATTTTCTGTTATTTACAGAAGTTCACTTTAACCAAAGAAAACGTTATTTATCATTCCGTTATCATCAACATGGCTGTGAAAATTACAGTGTCCTCTTTCTGCTCCAGCTGAATGGTTCCGTAATATTTTTCCGTGATCCGTTTTATATTCCTAAGTCCGTATCCATGGCTTTCTATATCATCCTTTGAGGTTTCAGGCAGCCCCGTATCCGGATTCAAGGACAATTCTCCCGAAAAGCTATTCTTTACCTGTATCAGGTAAGCATTGTTGTTCTTCATGGATTTTACTTCTATCATTGAACCAGAGCATTCTTTTGATGCTGTGACAGCATTTGACAAAGCATTGTTGAGTATTACAGCTATATCTATAGCTTCAACCTTGCCAGCTGTGGGATAACGGAACTCGTCAATGAACTCAATACCTGATTCCTCAGCTTCTCGTCTTTTTTCAGATATAACAATGTCCGTGACAGGATTGCCCGTCCTGGCATTTATATCCGTAGCCGGAAAGCCATCATGCCATTCATTAAGATATGTTACGGCCGAAGCATTATCACCTTTTTCCAAAAGATTCCCCAAAACCATGATGTGATCATTTATATCGTGCTTTATTCCGCGGATTTCAGCATACAGCTTTTCAATCGAATGCACATGAACTGACAGTTCTTCCACCTGTTTTGATACAAGTGCGTTCTGCAGTTGATCGTCCCGTGACTGCTTTATCTTTTGATATGAGTAAATAACTGAGATAGTTGCCAGGAACGCAATAAATCCGAATAGCCCACGTAGTCCGTCATATATAGGGTATCTGTCGGATACATGTTCTTTAACAGTATTAAAATATGCATCAGATAAAAATGAGAAGATCCAATATCCTGCAATTATTGCAACGTAGGGTGTCACAAACAGAATGAACTCACGCCATGACATATGTTCATTTTTTCTGTAATAGACTTTTTCAGATATTATGATTTCAAGATACCTGAGTGCATTCTGAATAATGTACAACAAAGTTACTGCAATATAATAAAGTATGAACTGTTGCATGCCATCTCTTATTTTGGGATTCATAAACGTTATCTTGCTAATGCCTTTCCATGGCAACAATGACATTTCACTGGATATCCACAGGAACATATATATGGTCAAAGCCAGAAATATTTTCTGAGGGATTTTTTTCTTTTCAGCTAAAATGGATATGGAACAAACTGTTATAGCCCCCAAAGGATACGCAATAAGCCCTGACATTGGAATGGGACAGATATAAAGGATCGTCATGATCGCAAAGTAGGATATTCCTGTGATTACAGATACTGATCTTTTTTCCACATAAGTCTTATAGAATCTGACCACAAGCAACGCACTGACAAGTAAATTACAGACAACTACTAAAGTATCGCCCATTTTCTGCATGGTATCTAACGTCATGAATTAATTCCCCCTCGAAAACCCGGCACATATTTCAACTTCTCTTGTGCCTGTATGATATTTCATTATCAGGTTTGATTTTGAGTCCTTAATAGACAGCTTAACAACAGCTACAGTACTCCATGTAGGCCCTGAGAAATCTGTCATATTCTCTTCTTGCAATGGGGATATTATCTCCGCCATACGTTGTTAATGTTGTCCTGTCATATCTTTCCACATACTTCATATTTACAAGATATGATCTGTGTATACGGTAGAAGTCCCTCCCTACAAGGCTTTCCAACGCAGATAACTGACCATAATATTCTATGTTCTCATCCTTCATATGAAGGATTGTTTTCCGGTCATACACCTCTGCAAATAAGAGTTGAGAAAGATTAATTCGTATATGTGAAGTACCTGACTGAATTTCAATATACTTATCATGATCCCCTGACAAATCCCCACATCGTTCCAGTTCTCTCACGGCATCATCCAGCACTTCTTTAAGCTTTTTATCTGCCACGGGTTTCACGAGGAAATGAAACGGATGCAGATCAAATGAATTAAACACCTGATCCTCTTCTCCGGTCACAAAGATCAGTATCTTTCTCCAGTCTCTGTCTTTCAATGTCTTTGCCACATCCATGCCACTGACTTCTGGCATCCTGATATCAAGCAATAGGATATCCGGGAGTTTATCGACTTCCAACAATTCTTTTCCGGAAGTGTATGTAATTATCTCTGCCTCCGGGCATATTCTTCCAACTTTCTCGGCAAGGATAGCGCATATTCTTTTTTCATCATCACAAATAGCTATTATCATGGTTGTCTCCGATTCGCTCCGGTCGGCGCAGGGCAGACATCCACTGGATGTCTTGCACCTTCCCAAAGGGCATACTTTGTATATATTATCAGCTTTATCCCAATATAATCATCTTCTAATGTAGTGAATGGTCGTTTTTTTGCGGTGAACGGTAAGTCACTATATAAAAAAGTCGCAGTTATCTGTCCTTACAGATAACCACGGTCATTTCTGCTAATGTATTTTCTTAATATTAAAATAACCCAACGCGGTCCTCATGGTTGAGATGTTTGTTGGGTTATCTGTATCATTTAATCCTGCTTTTCATTCTTAATATGTTGATGGAATCCTCATCATATCTTAACTGCATGTCTTTTTCTGTATTCTTCATTATCCTTCCTTGAGAGCTCTGCATCTACCTGCTTTAGCTCTTTTTCAATTTTATCTCTCCGGGATTCATCAGCAGTACGTAATTCCTGCTCTAGGCTGGTTTTTTTAGCTTTCAGCTTTTCTATCTCCCCGTCTACCTTATCTGTACTTAAAGTTGTAGTCTCGCTGGTTTCTGTTTCTTTCGGTGCCTCTGGTGTTTTTCCCGACTTTGGAGATCCAGATTTATGGTTTTCCGGCAAATCTGCCTTCTTATCATCCCCATTTTCCTTATCAGGTTTCATTGCATTTTTAGCATAATCCGATGGAATATACTCATCATAATTCTTAGGATATTCCGCACCTGTAACTGGTTTATCCGTCTTTTCGTCATCTTTCTGATTTTCAGGTTTCATATCATCGGCCTTTTGTGCCTTGATATATCTCTCCTGTTCAGGTAGCGTGTTCATACCAACTGCATTAACCTTCATAGCATTCACACCTCACTTTCAAGTTTGTTTTATACCGATATTCGCCTAAACTGTTACGAAGTACTTATTGTAAAATGATTGGTCACCTTCTCATTTCTTATATCGGCATAACAGTAAAGAAATTAAGGTGACCTCTGGTAGGTTTTATATATAAGCTTACATATTTAAAAACCGCAGCCACCTGCATTAACAGATTACCGCGGTTCTATAATCAATATCATGTTTAAACATTCAATACTTCGTCAATTGCTGTAATTAGTCATGCCTAACATACCAAATATTTTCAAGCTTGGGTCTGAGTCAACAACTCTTTCCAATTTTCAGGAAATCCCATTGTTTTCACTTCCACTTTTTCATATTTATTTATTAAATCCTCTATTTTATTTACATAAAGATTCCAATGTGTATCATTCTTTAATATATGTTTCATACAAAGCAAGACACCAAACATTCTATTATTTCCTATACCGGCTTGCGAATATTCTTTATATAAAATAGGCGTCTTTGACAATTTGGCATTGTATAGCCTTCCATAATGAGCACATATATTGCGCACATAAGAAATGCTCTCCAACCAACTTTCAAAATATGTATATCCAATCCCAAAACTCTTAGCCACCGCTTTCTTATCGGGATTTTTCATATTCTTATAGAACTTTGAAAGTGTACCAAAACTAAACACCTCAACAAGCGCATATATAGGCAACTCGGCACCTTCATAATTTTCAATGAAATTTCTCACAAACGGAGCTTTTGAATTTCTGCCAATTTCCCCTTCTATATCATCAATAAAAGTTCTATGATATTCCGCATCTACAAAATTCGAAGACTCTTTATAACCAAGAACACCATATTCACCTGCAAAATAGTTTGCCACTCTGCATCTAACATTTACTTCGATTTTTTCTATTTCCGCAAAAGTAATTTGTCTAAAATTTGCATTAAATAGATATAACTCAACAATCTGTTTAAATGTTACGCCTTCAAGATAATTCCCATTCTTGGGTTTTAAACCTAAGCTATAGGCCTTTATCAGCCTAAAGTATGATATATCATTTAATATACTTTTGGCGTACTCTTCATCATCAATTATCAAACCAAGTGATTTTAAGTTTTCAATTTGTTCATCTATCGTCATTGGCGGTTGATGCTGCTTAAGTTCACTCATTATTTTTCTCCCAAAAATTAAAAGACCCAACGTGGTCCGCATCGTTGAGAGGCGTGTTGGGTTCTGTCACTATCAGTATATTCCAAATCTTATAAAATTACAATGAGAATCTCATCAAACGCAAAGAATTAAGTTGTTAATGTTACTGTTCACACCCCTACTATTTTATATTGTTAAAAACGCTGAATTTAAAATTTAATTTTCAAAGGATCCGAGACGCTGTTGTGGACAGCCTCTCGGATTTTTTAAATT
>Ga0256405_10000785_pt1 | contig 97883 bp, 91 predicted proteins | sample RumenRJG_02DNA_FD_189096 | JGI IMG/M metagenome (GOLD analysis project Ga0256405, IMG submission 189096) | Bovine rumen microbial communities from Lethbridge, Alberta, Canada - RJG_02 | ecosystem: Host-associated > Mammals > Digestive system > Stomach > Rumen | place: Canada: Alberta...
TGCGGCCAAGGCTCCGAAGTGCATACCTGAGCATCAAAAGGAACATGCCATGGCTATGGACCTTCTATGACTACAAGGACCGGGTCATTCCCAACACGAATAATGGCCTGGAGGGCATCTTTTCGGATATCAAGTCCAAAGTCCGAGTCCATAGCGGCTTGACCAGGGAGCATCGAAAGAAACTGATAGATGAATATCTTTCCCGTCACTATTAGGCACCGCCGCCGGAATAAAGCATCTCCGGCGGCAACAGATCGGGCGCTGCGGGGAGCTCTGGGGAAAGGCTCTCCTCGCGCCAGACTGTAGCCTCGTTATCACCCCAAATGTCTAATAGACACTTTGAGATGCAAATCCATCACCCCATTTGTCTAATAGACCCTATTATAGGAAATGCCCTGATTTACTTGTAAATACCGAATTCTATGAGTATGAGAGCTATGAGAAACCCTGGCATAAACATAAAGTGCAAAGAATGCTGACTAATGGATTACATCAGTCATCTCGAGTCATCATAAATAATAATAAAGGAGTTGTCGACAGATTCATACGCAAACTGATTATGGCCCGGGTTAACTTGAATGCTTCAATTGATGAAGTCTGGGTGTATGAAAGAGGATCGGTGCGTCTAATCTATAAAAACAACAGGGAGGATGATTCCTCCCTGCAAGGCAACGCACCGTAGTGCATGCTAACTTTTTCAAGCTGATACAAAGGTGCAAATTATTTTTTGAAATTGCTACAAATAATGATTTATTTATTCGCTGATTTATGTGCTTTGCCAAAGCCGTAAAGTTTCTTGAAGCCCTCATTTAAGATAACACTTAGTTTTCCCCGCATGAGCCGTCGTTCATAGTCTTTCTCCGCCAGCATGAAATACTTACTCACGACAAATACCATAGATGTGCCAGACTGCGGCACATCCTGATCATTCTGCATTTCTGGTTTTTATGAAAGAAGTATCCAAGTGATCCTTCCGTCCCAAATCCATGGACGAAAGAATCAAAAAGCGGGAGAATTGACTCTTACGTCCCGGCTTTTGGGACGTAAGAATCGATGCCGGCGCTTGGGGGGGACAAGTAATTGTGCGGAATGTGGTTCGTTGCACAATTATTGACAAAAATGGGCGATAATTGTGCGCGAGCGTCTGTTTTGCACAATTAATCGGGCAACTAATCAAAACGCCTTTCAATCCTACTACGTAGCCTCTTTCATCGGGCGGGACGTACTGGGACGGGCGGATATCCGGCTTTCAGCGGCTGGGGAGCCGGAGGGAGGGCGTGGAAAAGCCGTCATCAGACGGCAGAGCGGAGGCCGTGTCCGAGGGCTAGTCCCGAGGACTTATAGGCCGGGAGCGCCGGGGGCATTAGGGGGCAGAGCCCCCTCAAACGGGGAGTTAGCCGTCAAGCGCCCTCCCGACATGGCGATACCGCTGAAAGCCGACATGGAGCCCACCCAGTACGTCCCGCCCGAAAGAGGCTTTGGTCTTGTCAAGCTCGTAGGTGATTCTTCCGTCCCAAAACCATGGACGAAAGAATCAAAAAGCGGGGAAATTGACTCTTACGTCCCGGCTTTTAGGACGTAAGAATCGATGCCGATGCTTGGGGGGGAACAAGTAATTGTGCAGGAACTGGCTCGGTACACAATTATTGGGGGAAACGGTCGATAATTGTGCGTGGGCGGTCGCTGTGCACAAATAATCGAACGATTATCCCGAGATGCCGGAAAAATGGACTGTCGGCTTTCGTCAAACCTCGTTTCACTTATTTGGATTATTGTGTGAAAGTAAGTAATTTTGAGGCGGTTATATGTTTGTGTCCGGAAAGAGGGAAGGTGTATTTTCATGCTTTGACGGATCACTCAATGACCAGATTTCTCCCCACCATCAAGGCGATGCCTTATGCCTTCCCCGGTTACGGAGAGAACGCAAATAAAATGGAGCCGACTCGTTCGTGAGCCGGCTCCTGTCTTGTTCGCTGCGGGCGCAGACGGGCTTATTTCTCGAAGAAACGCTTGTACAGGCCCAGGAAGCCGGCGCCGTGGCGGGCTTCGTCCTTCGCCATCTCATGGATAGTGTCGTGGATGGCGTCGTAGCCGAGTTTCTTCGCCTTCATGGCGATGGCCAGCTTGCCTTCGCAGGCGCCGGCTTCGGCTTCGTAGCGCTTCTTGAGGTTGGTCTTGGTGTCCCAGACCACTTCGCCGAGGAGTTCGGCGATGCGGGCGGCGTGGTCGGCCTCCTCGAAGGCGTAGCGCTTGAAGGCATCGGCGACCTCGGGATAGCCCTCGCGCTCGGCCTGACGGCTCATTGCGAGGTACATGCCCACTTCGGAGCACTCACCCTTGAAATGGTCCTGGAGACCTTCCCAGACTTCGGGGTCACAGCCCTTGGCCACGCCGAGCTCATGCTCGCAGGCCCACATGGACTTGCCTTCCTCTTCCTTCACTTCCACGAACTTCTCAGACTTGGCGTGGCAGATGGGGCACTCGGCCGGAGCGTTCTCACCTTCATACACATAGCCGCAAACGAGGCAGCGGAATTTCTTTTTCATATCAATATCCTTTAAATTGTTGTTTAGAATTATTACAATTTCAAAGATAGAAAAAAGTTTTCATTGTGCAATGATTTGGCAAAATGAAAGTATATCTTTGTGATATGATTCCATTCTTGAAGCAGGTCGCTGCGCATTATCTGGCGACGGACATACAGGATACTTGTTTCGTGTTTCCAAACCGGCGGTCGTCGGTCTTCTTCCGGAAGTATCTGGGAGACTTGGTCCGCGAAGGCGGGGAGGGGAGGCCGATGCGGGCTCCGAAATCCCTGACGATCAATGATTTCTTTTATAAAGTCCATGGCGGCGAAGTGACGGACCGCATTCGGCTCTTGCTCGAGTTGTACGAGTCCTACAAGGCCGTGTATCCCAAGGCCGAACCCCTGGACGAGTTCATCTTCTGGGGCGAGGTGATCCTCGCGGACTTCGGCGACGTGGACAAGTCCCTCGCGCCGGCGGAGGACCTGTTTACCAACGTCGCGGACTTCAAAGGTATCCAGGACGACTACAGTCACCTGACGGATGTCCAGCGTGCGGCGGTGGAGCGTTTCGTGTCCCATTTCCGGGACCGCAACGGCCGACTCACCGTGAAGCTGGACACGGACGACAGCACTGTGAAAGCCCGTTTCCTCCAGGTGTGGAACATCCTGTATCCGCTTTATTCGGACTTCCGGAAGCGCCTGCAGGAGAAAGGGATGGCGTATGAAGGGATGGTGTACCGCGACCTCGCTGCCCGGCTCAAGGGCGGAGAGTCCGTCGTGGACGTCCTCGCACCGGTGTTCCCGGAAATCCGGCGCTTCGTGTTCATCGGCCTGAACGCCCTGAACGAATGTGAACTTACGGTCCTGCGGCGGATGCGGGACGCCGGCATTGCCGAATTCTGCTGGGACTTCGTCTCCCCGTGGGTGACCGATCCGAAGAATAAGTCCTCCGTTTTCATGGCGGAGAACGTCCGGGAGTTCCAGGCTCCCTTCCAGGTGGATTCCGACGGCCTCCCGGTGCCGCAGTTCCATGTCGTGAGCGTCGCATCCTCCGCCGGCCAGGCCAAACTGGCTCCGGAGATCCTCCGCCGGTCCGATACGGAGAATCCCGTGGAGACTGCCTTTGTCCTTCCCGACGAGAACCTCCTCATGCCCCTGCTCGGGTCCATCCCGTCGGAGTATAAGAGCATCAACGTGACCATGGGCTGCCCGCTCACGGGCGGCGCCATCTATTCCCTGATGGCCTCCGTCGCGGCCATGCAGCAGCGCCTCCGGGAAAAGGCCGGCGGCTGGTTCTTCTACCACCGTGAAGTGCGGTCCATCTTCTCCAACAGCCTGTTCCGGGCGGTCCTGACCCCGGAGGAGGAGAAGGTGGTGATGGAAGTCAAGCAGGGCGTCAAGTACTACATCCCGCAGGATGATCTCCAGGGCGGGCCCCTGCTGGATCGCCTGTTCCGGCCCGTCGTCCGCGCGCCCAAGGAACCCTCTCGGGAACAGAACCGGTACATCGCTGGTTACCTCTCCGACATCGTCACCTATATCGGCTGGAAACTCCGCGGCGTGGAGTCCATGCTGCTGGAACTGGATTTCGCCAAGCGTTACCTCCAGTCCCTCAATATCTTGGGCGATATCGACCTGGACGTTCTCCCTACCACTTGGCTGCATCTGCTGGACGAACTCCTCTCCGGCGAAGCCGTCCCGTTCCGCGGCGAACCCCTGGAGGGGCTGCAGGTGATGGGCCCGCTGGAGACCCGGTCCCTGGACTTCCGGAACCTCGTCCTTTTCTCCGCCAACGAAGGCTCGTTCCCGCGCCGGAGCAGCAGCGCCTCCTTCATTCCGCCCGAGCTCCGCAAGGGCTTTGGCCTGCCCACCTATGAATACCAGGACAGCGTATGGGCCTACTACTTTTACCGGATGATCCAGCGGGCGGAGCACGTCTGGCTCGTCTATGACAGCCGGACGGAAGGCCTTAAGACCGGAGAGGAGAGCCGATACATCAAGCAGTTGGAGTATTACTACCAGGTCCCCCTGGAGCGTTTTGTCGCGACGGCGGGAATGCAGCTCACGCCCCTGGAGAACGAGATCCCCAAGACGCAGGAAGCCATCGACGCCATCCGCGGCGGCGAACTGTCCGCCTCCGCCCTGCAGAGCTATCTCTATTGCCCGGCGAAGTTCTACTACCAGTTCGTCGAACGCCTGTGCCAGGAGGACGAAGTGGCCGAGTCGCTGGACGCCGGCAGTCTGGGCACCGTGTTCCACAGCGTCATGGAAGCCCTGTACCGCCCCCTGGCCCGGGTAACCGTGGCCGACATTGACCGCATGCTGGCCGACCGGAAGGCCCTCAAGGCGCTCGTCCGGAACAAGATCATGGCCGAGATGCAGACGATCGATGTCACCGGCCGTGACCTCGTCGTGGAGGAAGTTATCCTCGAGTATGTCGTCCAGACCCTCCGGCACGACCGGGAACTTCTCCTGAAGGAGGGTTCGCCCGGGTTCGACATCCTGTACCTGGAACAGCGGATGGCCTGCCTGTTCGAAGGATTCAGGCTCAAGGGCTTCGCCGACCGCATCGACTCCTATAAGGACGGAGAGGTGCGCATCGTGGACTACAAGACCGGCAAGGTGGAGCAGGAAGACATCGACATCACCGACGACAATGCGGCCGATATCGTGGAGAAACTCTTCGGCCCCGCGAACCAGGGCAGGCCCAAGATCGCCCTCCAGCTGTATATCTACAGCCTGCTTGCCCAGGAGTACGAAAAGACGAAGGGAAAGCCCCTCGTGAACTCCATCTATTCGGTGCGGCGGATGTTCACCGAACCCCTCGAGGACCGGCCCCAGAGCCACGAATTCGCCCGGCTCGCCCGGGAACGCCTGAAGGACCTCCTGGCGGAGATGACGGACCCTGCGGTCCCGTTCCGCCGGACGGAAGAGGCCTCTACCTGCAGCTACTGTGACTTCAAAATGATTTGTGGACGATGATCCAGATCCTGAAAGCTTCGGCCGGGTCGGGAAAGACCTACAACCTGGCCCGTGAATATATCCGCCTGCTGCTGGTGAAACAGGACCCGCAGGCCTATCGGCACATCCTTGCCGTGACCTTTACGAACAAGGCCACGGACGAGATGAAACAGCGTATCCTCAAGGAACTGCATACCCTTGCGACCGAGCCGGAGAAGTCGCCCTACTATCCGGATTTCGTCCCGGCCCTGTTCCCGGACGCGGCTTCGCTTCAGAAGCGGGCTGCGGGGCAGCTGGGCGGCATTCTGCACGACTATTCCTCCTTTGCCGTCTCCACCATCGACAAGTTCTTCCAGCAGACGCTCCGGGCCTTCTCCCGCGAGATCGGCCAGTTCGCCTCCTACCAGGTGGAGCTGGATAAGGCCTCGCTTGTGGAGGAGAGCGTGGACCGCATCCTGGACGGGCTTACAGAGGCCGACCGGGGTCTTCTGGACTGGCTCACGGACAACGTGAAGGCCGGCCTGGAGAAGGGCGACCGGTTCAACCTGGAGCCGCCCCTCAAGGAGATGGCCGTGAACCTCAAGTCGGGGGACCACGAGGAGGCCGTCCGCCGCTTCGGAATCGACGAGGGAAAAGTCTATTCCAAGGAGCATCTCTCCGCGGTCCGCAAGGGCTGCGACGCTTTGGTAAAGGACTATCAGGCGGCGGTAAAAGCGGCTGCCGATGCGGTCCTGGATGTGTTCGCCCGGCACGGCATCGACCCGGCCGAGACGAACCGCGGCTTCATGAAACAGCTCTACGGGTATCAGGCACTGGGGCCGCGGGACACCGTAGTACCGCCCACGGCCGCTTTCAAGAAGAATGCGGTGGATTCCTCCAAGTGGTTCGCCAAGTCCAAGGACAAGTTCCGGGTGGAGCTGGAAGGCAGCCTGGAAGGGCCCCTGGAGGCGTTCTGTCACCTGTTCGAAGACCGTTATAAGGAGTATCGGACCGCGCTCCTGATCCGCAGCCAGGTCTATGGGCTCGGCATCGCCGGGGAACTCCGGAAGGCCTTCGAGGAGGTCCAGCGGGAGAAGAATGTCATCAGTATCGACGACTCCAATACCATCCTCAAGGACATCATCGACGGCTCCGATGCGCCCTTCGTCTATGAGAAGCTGGGCGTCCGGTTCGAGGATTTCCTGCTGGACGAGTTCCAGGACACCTCGTCCATCCAGTGGGAGAACTTCCGGCCGTTGCTCGGGAACAGCGAGGCGGGCGGCTTCGACAACCTCGTCGTGGGGGATGTGAAACAGTCCATCTACCGCTGGCGGGGATCGGACTGGAAACTGCTGGACAGCGGCCTGCAGCGGGACTTCGGCCTGCCTGGGAACGCCGCGCGCGTACTGGACGGGAATTACCGTACCTGCCGGGCCATCGTGGAGTTCAACAACGAGTTCTTCACGTATGCGGCGAAGCAGCTGGACGGCCTGCTGGGCGGGAACGATATCCGCAGGATCTATGCCGATGTCAAGCAGGAAATCTGCACCGACGAAGAGGCCCAGGGCTCCGTGGACGTGCAGTTCTGTGACGACCACGAGGCGGAACTGGAGGCGGTCCTGGACACGATCCGGGAGGTCCGGGAGGCGGGGGCCCGCTACGGGGATATCGCCATCCTGGTCCGCGGCAATGCCGAAGGGTCCGAAATCGCCGCCCGGCTGGTGGCCGAGGGCATTCCGGTCGTTTCCGACGATTCCCTGTTCGTGAAATCCTCCGTGACGGTGCGCCGGCTCGTGTCCCAGCTCTCCCTGGTGGACAGCCCCGACTCGCCGGACCGGGCTTCCGTCGCGGGCTACCTCGCCCGGCAGATGAAAATCCAGCTTCCGGACCACTACCACTCGCTCACCGAACTGGCGGAATCGCTCCTGCGCGGCCTTCGGAACGCAGAACCGGATACCTTCGATGCGGAGATTCCCTATGTCCAGTCCTTCATGGACTTCCTCCTGGACTGGACGGCTTCGCGGGGCAATGACCTCGCCGCTTTCCTCCGGGACTGGGATGGGGCGGATCCCAAGATCGCCTCGCCGGATTCCGGCGCCTCGGTGCGGGTGATGACTATCCATAAGTCCAAGGGACTGGAGTTCCCGTACGTCATCTTCCCGTTTGCGGAGAAAGTCACCCTCTTCAAACCCTCTTCCTACTGGTGCCGCCCCGACGTGGACGGGAAACCCATCGCCGATGTGGCCGATGGCGTCTATCACGTGGAACTGAGCGGTTCTTCCGAGGAAACCCTCTTTGCCGAGGACTACCGCCGGGAACGGGAAATGCAGATGATTGACAATATCAACGTCTTCTACGTGGCCCTGACGCGGCCCAAGTACGGTCTCAAGGTGATCGCCAAGTGCCCGCCCGGAAAGGTCCTGGATGCGGTCAAGGATGGGGAACCGGCCGATTGGAAGAACCTCTCGCAGGTCCTGTACGGTTTTGTCGGGACAAGGGATTTCCATGCGGGTACCCCGTATGACTTCGGTACCATGAAACGGAAGGCGGCGGTGGCGCAGCCGCTTGCCGTGGGCTATCCGTCCTACGAGGCAGGGGAGCGCGGCCGCCTGAAATTCAGCCGGGACGCGGCCGATTACTTCGGCCCCGACGGCCTCGTGGGCCCGGACGCTTCCAACCGTCTCCGCGGCCTCGTGATGCACGACATCCTGGCCAGCGTCACCCTGCCGGAAGACCTTCCGGCCGCCGTGGACCGCGCCGTCGCCTCCGGCGAACTGCCGCGCGCCGACCGGGAGCACACCCTCTCGTTCCTGTCGGAGGAAATCGCCTCCGTGGCTGCCCGCGGTTGGTTCTCCCCGGATTACCGCATCCTGAATGAGGAGCCCATCCTCGCCGCCGACGGCACGGATCTCCGCCCGGACCGCGTCGTCCTCCGTCCCGACGGCTCCGCCATCGTCATCGACTATAAGTTCGGCCAGCCGGACGAAAAGTATCTGGACCAGGTCCGCACATATATGGACCTGTACCGCGCCATGGGACACGACCCCGTCTCCGGAACGATCTGGTACGTCCGGGAAAACGGGGAAGATGAATTCGTGGAAGTGTTATAGGGTCAGGTCCTGCTGGACCTCGCCGCCATAGAGGCGGACCCAGGTACGGAAACCGGATTCGCCGGCCTTGAATTCGAAGAGGCGGCAGCCGGATACCTTCTCGCCGCCCATTCCTGCGCGGCCCAGGTGGTTATAAACGGTGTCACAGCCGCTGAAGCGGCCATAGATGTAATACATGTTCCCGTAGCGGAGCACGTAGTCACAGTCGTGGTCGTGCCCCGTGACGATGGCCTGGACGTCCTGCAGTTCGCGGAACTGGGCCAGCAGGCCGCTGTTGATCCGGGACGGACAGGGCGGCTCTCCGTTGGTGCCCGCGAGGAGCGAGCCGGGGGCGGCCAGGGCTTCTTCGATTTCGCGGAGCGGGATATGGAAAAACGCCAGGGAAGGGACGGGCGTCCCGCCATTCTCCTGCGTAAAATGCTCGCTGTGAGCCCGATACCAACCTAGCTGACTGTAGCGGATATAGTCGTAGGAGTGGATTTCCTCCTCTCCCTTGAGGATGACCGCATCCATGGAATCGAACAGATACAGGACCCGGTCCGTCCTGCCGCCTGCCGTAAGGGTGATGACGTCGTTGGAACTGCCATAGACCCCTTCCTTGGGGGCCGTGTTCAGACAGCCGGGGAGGTCCCGGATGAGGGAGAAGATGGTCTCCCGGGAAGATCCGAACTGGGAATCGTGATTCCCGAGCGCGACGGCGAAGGGAATGCCCCGGTCGGCGATGGGCCGGAGGATTTCCAGGGCCGACTCCTGGTCGGGCTTTCCGAAAAGGATGTCGCCGGTATGGATGACGAGGTCCGGCTTTTCCGCGTCCAGGGCCTCTTCCACGCACCGGAGCGCCCGTTCCGACAGAGGATCGCCCGCGATATAGTGCGTGTCCGTGAACTGGAGCAGTTTGAAGCAGCCGTCGGCCCGGTAGGGCAGCGAGGCGGAAGGGTCGGTTCCGATCGGCTGCGTTCCGGAGGGATCCTCCTTCCGGATGCACGATGAAAGAGCAGGGGCCCCGGTCAGGAGAACCGAGGCCCATGCTGCATTTTTAAGAAACGAACGGCGTTTCATCAGAAGTTCTTCGGGCTGGCTGTCGCGGACTGGGTCTTGTTTTCGCCACCCAGGCTCCAGGAAATACCCTTCTCCATGTTCTTCGCATTGTAATCCGCGAACTCGGCAGGAACGTTGATCGCGTTGGTGTTGTACTCGTTCTGCGGATACGGGATGCGCTGGATGATGTTGCCCACGCTCACACCGGAGCTGGCGCTCACGGCCGGATAGGTGAGGATCTTGGAGGCGTAGTCCGGATAACCGGTACGGCGCTGCTCGGCCCAGGCCTCGACGGAGTTCGGGTACAGGGCGATCCACTTCTGGACCATGATGCTGCGCAGCTGCTCTTCCTTGCTGGAACCGAAGGCAGGCAGGGCGGCGATGTAGGCGTTCTGCTCGTCGGCGCTGATGGTGTTCTTGCCACCGGAACGGGTGACGAACACGCCGATCTCGTCCATGGAAGCCTTGATGGCCTGCTTCCACATATCCTCGGCGTTGCCGGAGATCCAGCCGCGGAGGGCAGCCTCGGCCTTGAGGAACATGGCCTCGGAGTAGGAGCTGTAGCACCAGGAGAGGTTCTCGTTGCCGGCGCCGCTGTAGTGGAACAGACCGTTCACGTCATACATGTTCAGGCGGGCATAGGACTTCTGGCCACCGTGCTCGGTGACGATGGTGCGCTCGGTATCGGAGGTGTAGTCGAAGGGATAGCCGTCCCACTTGCTGTTGCCGGCCGTCGCATCGTCCGTACCGGGCAGGAAGAAGAAGGCGCGGCGGGGATCCACGACGCCGGTCTTGTAACCCTTGTTGGTACCGTTCATCATGTCCATGAAGTCGCAGTTCGTGAAGGTGTTGGACCAGTCGTTGAAGGTGCGGTCGTAGTAGTCGCCCCAGACACCGGTGTCGCAGCTGATGCGGGCGTAGTCGGACGGGCTGTCGAAGCAGCCGCCGGCGGCCGCCACGAAGTCGGCCTTGAACTTGTCGGTCTTGGAGTAACGCATGGCAAGACGCATGATCAGGGTGTTGGCGAACTTCTTCCACTGGTTCCAGTCATTGTTGAACAGGAAGTCGTAAGCGGCGAAGTCGAACTGGCCGGATGTATTGCCGAAAGCGGCAACGTCGGCCTTCAGGCGGCTGATCAGGTCGGCATAGATATCCTCGACCTTGCTGTACGGGAGGGTGGTACCCTTGCCGGCGCCGAATTTGCCGTCGGCGTCGAAGTAAGGGGCGTCACCGTGACGGTCGATCACGCGGAGCCAGAGGACGACGTTCCACACGTCGTTGGCGGCCTTGATGCACTTGTACTCGGGCTGGTCACCGCAGATTTCGTCGATGAGCCAGTATTCCTGGAGACGGTCCGTGTAGAAATCGCGCCAGTAGATGTCGCCCCAGCCGGCGTTGTAGCGCCAGAAGTCGGTCCAACCGAGACCCTGGGCGAAATAGTGGGCGTACATGTCGTCGTTCAGGTTGAAGTTACGCTGGTGGTCGTTGGAGGAACCGTTGTACAGCGTACGGCCGAAGATGTACATCGGCTGCGCGGAGTCCATGGTAAGACCCGTGGTGGGTTTGTTCATCTCATCGAACTTGGCGGTGCAGGATGCCAGGGCGAGAAGAGCAAGGACAGGTATAATAAACTTTTTCATATTCAAGTTCTCCCTTTAATTAGAAACCGATGTTGATGGCGACGCCGAAGTTGCGGGTGGCCGGATACGGGCACAGGTCGAAGGCGGTAGCCATGAGGGAATTCTCCGTGAGGGCGCCATCCGGGGTGGTTCCCGGGGTGTGCTTGAGGAAGTAGAAGAGGTTGGAACCCACGGCGGAAACGCGGATGTTGTTCACATAGCCGCCGAAAGCGCGATCCAGGAACTTCTTGGGCAGGCTGTAGCCGAGGGAAAGCTCGCTCAGCTTCAGGTAGGAAGCGTCATAGACGCACTCTTCCATCGGGATGTTGTTCCAGAAGTTCTCGGCGGTCACTTCCTCCTTGTTCACGGTACCATCCTCCAGGACACCGGCGATGACGCGCTTGCTGCGGTCGGCGGTGCGGAGACCGGTACCGCTGTGCAGGGTCATGTACTCCGTGGCGGAATACAGGCTGCCGCCCTTCTGGAAGGAGAACAGGGCGTTGAGGGCGATGCCCTTCCAGGAGAAGTTGAGGCCGAAGGAACCGGTGAAGTCCGGAGCCACGCTGGCGATCTCCTTGTTGGATTCGATCACGGGAAGACCGTTCCTGCCGATGACCTTGTTGCCCTTGTCGTCGTACTTGTAGCCAGTACCGACCAGGGTGCCGATCTCGCGGCCCTCGATGGCATAGACGGTGCCGTCGCCGCTGGAGGAGAAGTTGATGTTACCGAGGGAGTAGCGGTCCATGTCGATGCCCATCTCGGCGTTGTGGTAGAGCTCGAGCACCTTGTTCCAGTTCTTGGCGAAGTTGAAGGTGGCGCCGAAGGTGACGTCGCGGGTGCGGACGAAGTCGGCGTTGAGCTGGAGCTCGATACCCTGGTTCTGGATGTTACCGGCGTTGATCCACTGGCGCTGCACGCCGGAGGAGTACGGGAGGTCGATGCGCATCACCTGGTTCACCGTGTTGGAGTGATAGTAGGTGAAGTCGAAGCCGAGACGGTTCTTGAAGAAGTGCCACTCGGTACCGAGTTCCCAGGAAGTCACCATTTCGGGCTTCAGGTTGGCGTTCGCACGGGTGGTCGGGTAGGTGATGTAGTTGAGGTCGTTGATGCCGCTGGTGGTGCCCAGCAGGGTCATCAGCTGGTAAGGATCGGTATCCTTACCCACCTTCGCCCAGGAAGCGCGGATCTTGCCGTAGTCCAGGATGTCCTTGTTGTAGCTCACGCCCATCTCATCGAGCATGCCGGTGAGGAGGTAGGAGAGGCTCACGGACGGATAGAAGTAGCTGCGGTTCTCGGCCGGGAGGGTGGAGGACCAGTCGTTACGGGCGGTCACGTCCAGGAAGAGGAAGTTCTTGTAACCGAGGTTCGCGAAAGCGTACAGGGACTGGATCTCCTTCTCGTAGATGTCGTTGTAGGTGTCGCTGTCCAGCTGTCCGGCACGGATGTAGTAAGCGCCGGAGAACGGGATGTTCTTGGCATCGGCCCGGAGGACCTCGTTCTTGTAGTGCATGATGTTGCCGCCCACGCTGGCGCCGAAGTCGAAGTCACCGAACTTGTTGTTGTAGGAGAGGAGGCCTTCGAGGTTGTTCTCCATCGTGGTGGACTTCCGCATAGAGAACTCCGGCCAGTTGAAACCGGAGGTGTCGTACAGGCGGGTGTTCTTTTCCGTCGTGCCGGCCCAGGTGAGACCTTCCTTCACCTTGAAGGTGAGGTTCTTCATGAGGTCGATGGTGATCGTGCCCACGCCGAAGAACTTGTTCTGGACGTCGCCGTTCACCAGGTTGTTCTGGATGAAGTAGGGGTTCTGGCAGTTCGGGCTCACCTTGTACCAGTTGATCTGGGCCTCGGCACCGGCACCGGCGGCCGCGGCGTTGGCGTCGAGCCAATGTTCGGCGAGGTCGGAGATCTTGATGCTGCGGGGCATGGTGAGGATGGCGTAGGAGGAACCGTAGGCACCACGGGCCTGGCGGTTGTTACCGGCGGTGTTCACGTAGTTGGCCTTCACGTCCAGCTTGAGCCAGTCGGTGAGCTTGTTGCTGGTGACGAAGTCCACGCTCGTGCGCTTGATGTTGGAGGTCTTCACCACGGAGTTCGTGTTGTCGTAGCCCAGGGTGAGACGGAACGGGTTGTCCTTTCCGCCGCCGGCGAGGGTCACGTTGTTGCTCTGGCTGTTACCGGTCCGGTAGAATTCCTTCCAGGGATTCTCGGTGCCGATATAGGAGATCTGGGAGGAACCGTCCCACCAGTTATCCTTGGTGGTGGAGGCGCTCATTTCTTCGCCCCAGGAACCGGTGGCCTGCTTGTCATACTTGCCCAGGGTACCCTGGCCGTAGATGTTCTGCAGGGCGGGGAAGTAGGTGACGGGAGACCAGGTGAACTTGCCGTTGTAGGTGACACCGATCTTTTCCTGACCCTTGCCGCCCTTCTTGGTGGTGATGAGGATGACACCGTTACCGGCGCGGGAGCCGTACAGGGCCGCAGCGGTCGCGCCCTTCAGCACGGAAACGCTCTCGATGTCCTCGGGGTTGATGTCGAACGCACCGCCCTGGTGGTCGATGGAGCCCCAAAGACCGGCCTGGTCGGCACCGGGCATACCGCCGTTGTCGTAAGGAACGCCGTCCACGACATAAAGCGGGGAGTTGTTGTCGGAGAGGGAGGAGTTACCACGGAGGACCACACGGGTGGATCCGCCGGCGCCGGTCGCGGAGTTGTTGATCGCCAGACCGGCCACCTTGCCCATGAGGGCGTCGGTGAGGGTGACGCCGCCACCGCGGGTCAGCTCTTCGGACTTGACGTCCTGCACCGCGTAACCCAGGGATTTCTTCTCACGGGAGATACCGAGGGCGGTCACGACGACCTCGTCCAGCAGTTCGCTGTCTTCCTTGAGGACGATGTTTGCGGGTGTGCCGTCAAAGACATACTCGACAGTCGCATAGCCGATGCAGCTCACCTGGATGGTGGCACCGACGGGAACATTGTTGATCGCGTAGGAACCATTGACGTCCGTGATGGCGCCGTTGTTGGTCCCAGCCACGACGACACCCGCACCGATGACGGGGCCGATATTGTCGGAGACAGTACCGGTAGCCGTACGGTTCTGGGCGGAGGCAACCCATGCCGTGCAAAGCAGCAGGGTTGTCAGCAAGGCTGATTGAAGCTTTTTGAACATAAGGTAATAAGTTAATAATGGTTATTTGGTATGTCGTTTCTGCGTCGTTTTACTTGCGGTTTCTTTAAAAATAGATGCAAATATATGATTTTTTTCGCCTCGTTGTCCTCGAAATTGTTTATATTTGTCCGATTCTAATATAACGAGAGAGCGTCTATGGAAGCGAACGAGAATACGATCAAACTTTACTACAATACCGAAGTCGAAAAACTGGCCATGCCGGAGTACGGCCGGAACGTCCTGAAGATGGTGGAGCAGATGAAGGCCATCGAGGACCGCACGAAGCGGTCCGAGCAGGCCCGCGCCATCGTGAAAGTGATGGAAACCCTGAATCCGCAGGTCCACCAGCAGGAAAATTTCGACCACAAGCTCTGGGACCATCTGTACATGATTGCCGGCTACGACCTGGACATCGACGCCCCGTATCCCGCGCCGGTACCGGAGTTCGTGAACAGCCGTCCGGAGAAGATTCCCCTGAACACCCGGCCCATCAAGGCCCGCCATTACGGCCGCAACATCGAGAGCATCATCGACCTGATCGCCTCCGAACCCGAGGGCGACGTCAAGACCGCGATGATCCGTTCCCTCGCGATCTACATGCGGCAGCAGTACCTGATCTGGAACAAGGACACCGTGGCGGACGAAACCATCTTTGCGGACATCGAGCGTCTTTCCGGCGGCCGCGTGAAGGTTCCGGAAGGACTGGAACTCTCCAAGATCGACGCCAACGCGAACTATTCCCGTCCGGGCATGAACCTCGGTTTCAACCGCGGCGGCGGCAACGGCGGCGGCAAGAAGCAGTGGATCAATTACAAGAAGCAAGGCAAGAAGAAATGAAACTGAAAAGTCCATCCGCATACTGGGCAGAACTGGACGAGAAGCGGCGGTCCGAATACCGGATCGTCGCTGCCGTCCTGCTGGGTATCTTCACGCTGTTCACCGCCATCGCGGTGGGCTCCTATTTCTTCACTTGGCAGGAGGACGCCAGTCTCCTCGGGGAGGCGGACCTCATCCATAGCCCGGAGCAGGTGAGCAACGCCTCCTCCAAGCTGGGTTTCCGCTGGGGCCATTTCCTGGTGACGCGGAGCTTCGGCATCGCATCCCTGGGGCTGATCGCCTTTCTCGCGGCCTGGACACTCAGCCGGGCGTTCCCGAAACGGGGAATCCGGCTCGGGAAATGGTTCGTCGCTTCCCTGACGGGCACATTCATTGCCTCCTGGCTTCTGGCCTTCATCGGCCGCCTGGCCGGTTGGGACACCGTTTTCGGCGGCGGAATCGGCGGCAGGGCCGGGGCTGCCCTGGTGGATTCCAGCATCAACCTGGTCGGCTATGTCGTCACGGCGGTGGCACTCCTCGCCCTCACCGGTCTGTGGTTCTATTTCGTGACCGGACTGCCGGCCCTGTCCCGGACGGAAGAGACGGCGGAAGAGAACGTGGACGCGGATCCGATCGTCGTTCCCGAACCGGAACCCGAACCGGAGCCGGTGTTTGTCGCGGATCCGGAGCCCGAGCCCGAACCGGTGGAGGAACCCCGGCCCGTACGGGTCCGGCAGACGCCTGTCCATCAGCCCGCCGTTTCCGAGGTGGTGGATGAAGGGGCTGCGGCGGAGGAAGGAACCTTCACGGTGGAAACGGACGACACCCTGGACCAGAAGGTCCGGAAACCGCTCCCGCGCATCAACAACCGCGACGAACTGCCCAAGTACCAGTTCCCGCCCCTGGACATCCTGGGCGACTATACCAGTGCCCGGCACGAGCCCTCGCAGGACGAGTTGAACCGCAACAACAACAAGATCCGCGCGACCCTCGCGAGCTACAAGATCCAGGTCCGTGACGTCACGGCCATCGTGGGGCCCACCGTCACGCTCTATAAGGTGTATCCCGCTCCGGGCGTGAAGATCGCCGCCATCCGCCAGCTTCAGGACGATATCGCCATCTCCCTGAACGCCAAGGGCGTGCGTATCGTAACGCTGTCGGATTCCGTGGGTATCGAAGTCGCCAACGACACACCTTCCATCGTCCCGCTCAAGCAGCTGCTCAACGACGAGTCCTACCGTTCCAGCAAGGCGGAACTGCCCGTGGCCATCGGCTATACCATCTCCCAGAAAGTGAAGGTGTTCGACCTGGCGGATGCGCCGCACCTCCTGGTCGCCGGCGCTACGAAGCAGGGTAAGTCCGTGGGCCTGAACGTCATCGTCTCCTCCCTCCTGTATGCGAAGCATCCTTCGGAACTGAAGTTCGTCTTCATCGACCCGAAGATGGTGGAATTCTCCGCCTATGGCCGGCTTATCAACCATTATCTCGCCGTGCTGCCTACGGCGGCGGACGAGCAGGACGAGCGGGACCAGGCCATCGTCAAGAATGCCAAGAGCGCCTCGGAGGTCCTCCAGTCCCTGTGCGTGGAGATGGACGACCGCTACACCCTCCTGAACAAGGCGGGCGTGAACAATATCAAGCTGTACAACGACAAATACCGCGACCGTCACCTTCTTCCTACCGACGGGCATCATTTCCTCCCGTACATCGTCGTGGTGATCGATGAGTACGCGGACCTGACGATGTCCGTGGGCGCCGGTCCGGAATCCAAGGCCATCGCCCGGAGCATCACTACCTCCGTCATCCGCCTGGCCCAGAAGGGCCGTGCGGCGGGCCTGCACGTGATCCTCGCGACCCAGCGTCCGACGGTGGACGTCATCACCGGCCTCATCAAGGCGAACTTCCCGATGCGTATCGCCTTCCGCGTGACCTCCCGCATCGATTCCTCCACCATCCTGGACCAGCCGGGCGCCGACAAGCTCATCGGCCGGGGCGACATGCTCCTGTACAGCGGTGTGGAGATGGAGCGCATCCAGTGCGCTTTCATCGGCAACGACGAGATCGCGGAACTCACGAAGTCCGTGGGAAGCCAGATCGGATACCAGAAATCCTACAATACTCCGTACTATCTGCCCGAACCGCCCAAGGCCGAGGGTGAAGAATCCGGCGGCGGCATGGTGGACATGAAACAGCTGGACGAGCGTTTCGAAGAGGCCGCACGCCTCATTGTCACCTCGCAGCGGGGTTCCACTTCCGACCTGCAGCGCAGGCTTGGCATGGGTTATGCAAAGGCAGGTAGGGTGATGGACCAGCTCGAGGCCGCCGGCATCGTGGGTCCGCAGAACGGATCCAAGCCGCGCGAAGTCCTCGTGAAGGATTTCAACGAGCTGGACCAGATCCTGAGTCACTTTATGAACGGAGGACAATGAAAAGAATCTTGACATCCCTGCTGGCCGCGAGCCTCGCCCTCAGCGCTTTCGCGCAGGGCGGAATCCCCATCCTGGACCGTGTCCCGGGACATCGGGTGTTTTTCCACTATACCTACAGCCTCGCCAAGGACGGGAAGCCCATGACGCAGGTCACCGACGGCGACTGCACTGTGGAGGACAACGCTTTCCTGCTTTCGGGCCTGGGCCTGGAGGTGCGCAGCGACGGGACGACCCGCTGGAGCATCGACCGCGAGGCGGAGGAAGTCCTCATCGAGAAGGTGGAGAAGGAAGACCTCTTTACGAACCCGGCCTTGTTCATCGGCTCCTACAAGAACTACATGGACAAGCTCAAGGTCAATGCTTCCTCGTCGAATTCCCTGGACGTCACGCTTCTTTTGGACGATGACACGGCCGCCCGTTTCGTCTTGAAGGACATCGTCTTCGGGGACAAACAAGGGAAAAGCGACTTCCCGCTGGACGAGAAATCGCTTCCTGAAAGTTATGTGATCACCGATTTACGGTAAAGACATCAGCTATCTTACACAGCGTACGGAAAGGGCCAGAGAGCCCTTTTCGCCGTATGTAGCCCTCACTTCGTTCTCTTCCGCAAAGATGTAGTAGTAGCGGGCGAGACGGCTGTCGGTAGGATCCGTCGTGGAGGTCCAGAAGGCGGCGTAGTTGTAGATGCGCTTGTAAGCCGGTGTCGTGAGCTCCGGAAGGGCATATCCGGCCGGGATGATGGCGAGCCCCGTGGTATTGGTGCGGGGAGCGTTGGGCCAGTAATCCCACATGCGCTTGTCGTTCAGGTAGGCATCTGCCTCGAGCGGGGCGGCTTCAGTGCCCAGGGAGGCCCATTCCTCGTCCGTCGGGAGTCTCCAGCCTTCGGGACAGGCCATCATCGCCTCTTCCCAGGTGTAGTAACGGCCGATGGGATAAGAAGTCACTTCCGATTCTTCGTAGGCCAGTCCGGCACCCTTGTAGGCCAGGTTGTTGCGGAACCAGTCCACATCGCCGATCCGGGTGTAGAAATAGTCGTTCTCGCCGGCCTGGTCGCGTCCGTCGGTAATATGGGCGTCCGTCGCCTCGATCCCCGTTCCGTTCAGGGTTTTCCCGAGGGTCGGGTCGATGACGATGACGGTCTTGGAGAAAGTGGTGGCGTAGTAGTTGTCGTCCGGATCGGACGCCTGGCAGGTGATGGTGTAATTGCCCGCTTCCCCGAGGACGAGGGTGAATTCGTCCGCTTCCTGGAAATCACCGGTGTTCACTTTCCATTTGTAGGTGGGTTTGTCCACGCCATCCCCCTCGGTCGTATAGACGCCGTAGGGCTCCAGGGTGAACGTGTCGCCGGGACGGGCGAAGTTTACGAGGTCGAATTTCACCCCGTACAGGTAAGGCTTGGTTTCGGTGGTCTCCTCCTTTTTCTTGCAGGAAAACAGCGTGACGGCGGCGAGGAGAAGTCCGATATAGGGCAAAAGGCGTCTTGTCATATGATTCTTTCCTTATACAATCTGCAAATATCGTTATTTTATCTTAATTTTGTGCAACTATCTTGCCGTAACGTTGCGCGAAATGAAAAAATCGATCTTGGTTGTCCTCGTGTTCATCCTTGCCGTATCCTGCGGGGAACGGGACCGTTATATCCAGGTTTCCGGCCATGCCCAGGGAGGAGTCTATGCCGTGAAGGCCAATCTCAAAGGCGTCCGCGTGGCGCCGGAAGAGGTCCGGGATTCGGTGGAGGCCATCCTGCAGCGGATCGACACGACGCTGTCCGGGTACAACAAGGGATCGCTCCTGTCGCACTTCAATGCCGGGGAGACCATCCGTCCGAATGGCCTTTTCCTGGAGATGTACAGGGATGCCTATCAATGGTTCGAGGCTTCCGAGGGCGTGCTGGACTTTGCCGCCGGGCCTCTTTATGACGCCTGGGGGTTCGGGTTCAAATCCGGGGAGATGCCCTCCGATGCGGATGTTGCCGCGATCCGGGAATCCTGCGGCATGCGCCTGCTCCGGAAGGAGATGACGCCGCGCCCCGACGGCTCGCTCAGCTTCCGGGATGTGCGCCTGGACGGATCGGATAAGCCCATGGTCCTGAACTACAATGCCATTGCGCAGGGATACAGCTGTGACCTCGTCGCGAAGTACCTGTATTCCATCGGCGTGAAGGACATGCTCGTGGACATCGGGGAGATCTGGTGCGACGGGATGAATCCCTCCGGCCAGGGGTGGAACGTGGGGGTGGACCGTCCCTTCGACCGCCCCACCGACGGAACCGATCAGCTGGGAGCGGAACTGGACGGCGTCTGGTCCTCCGGCGGAATGGCCTGCGGGATCGTCACGTCCGGAAACTATCGCAAGTATTATGTCCGGGACGGGCGCAAGTATGCACATTCCATCGACCCGCGTTCGGGATACCCTGTCCAGCATAACCTGTTGAGTGCCACGATCGTCAGCCCGGACGGCGCCGCCGATGCCGATGCGCTGGCGACCTGGTGCATGGTCATCGGCCTGGATGCCGCCCGGGAGCTGGTCCTTTCCCGGGACGGGGTGGAGGGCTATCTGATCTATACGGCCGAAGACGGGACCATGACCGAGTGGGCTTCGCCGGGCTTCACATTGAAGCAATAATTCCGAGGATCCATACCAGGCCGGAGCACAGGAAATCCGTGGCCTGGATCAGGAAGCCGGGGCACAGTCCGATGCTCCGGAGGATGATCGTAGCTACGGCCGTCCCCATCAGGAGGGAGGTCAGGGGCATGGCCAGGAGATTCGTCAGGAGGAAATAGGTGGGAAAGGTGTGGAACCGGTACCAGGCGAGGGGACCGGTGAAGGCCTGGCAGGAGATGGACAGGGCGGCGGCCTGCCAGATCCGGCGGACCGGGTCGAATCTCCCGCCGTCGGGGTACCACTTCTCCAGATGAGGATACAGCAGGAAGATGCCGGCCATCGCCAGGTAGGAAAGCTGGAAACCCACGGACAGGATGACGCCGGGGGAGAGGATGAGCTGGATGAGCAGGGCCGATGCCAGGACGCGGAGGGGATTCCGGGTACGCCCCGTCATGCGCGCGGTCTCGTTCAGGATGATGAACAGGAAGGCCCGGACGATGGAAGGGGAAGCCCCGGTCATCAGCGTGAAGAATCCGGCGGCAAGGAGGATGGCGGCGTATCGGAAACGCCTGGCCGCCAAACTGTTGCCAATCGGCCAGAGAAGCCTTGAAAGGATGAGGTACAGGATGCCCATGTGGAGCCCGGACAGGGCGAGCAGGTGGGACGCTCCGCTGCTCCGGAACACTTGGACCGTTTCGCGGGAAAGACCGCTCCGGTCGCCGGTCAGGAAGGCCTTGAGGAGGGGTGCCGTGGTCCCGGTAGGGAAGGGAATGCTGTCGATGTAACTGCGCAGCCTTTGGGCGGTCCCGGCCGTCCAGCGCTCCAGGAGCGTCGTTTCGGCGCTCCCGGCTAGGGACGCGGTGAGATAACAGATGGTTCCGCAGAGAAGGAACGCGGGGAAAAGCAGGGCGGTCCGCCGGGTTTTCAGGACGATGGCGACCAGGGATGCCAGCAGGAGGAACAGGCCTCCGGAGAGGGAATGCGGGTCCACGGGAAGGCGCAGGAGCAGCGCTCCGGCCGCGATGCCGGCCGTGAAATGGATTGCCAGCGCCCCTATGTTCTCCCGCTCCGCCATTTCCTTCAGATTCGTATGCGAAATTACTGAATTATTTGCTAACTTTGCACGGTTTGACCGAATAATATTAACATTTTAACGATATGATCATCCTTGTCATCAATTGTGGAAGTTCTTCCATCAAGTACCAGTTGCTGGACATGAAGAACGACGACGTGTTCGACGTCATCGCGAAGGGTATCGCCGAGAAGATCGGCCTTCCCGCCGGCATCCTCCAATACGCTCCGGCCGGCCGGGACAAAATCGTGAAGGACATCCCGATTGCGGACCACAAAGTGGGCATGCAGCTCATCCTGGAAGCCCTGACGGATCCCCAGACGGGCGTCCTGAAGTCCCTGGAGGATATCGAGGCGGTGGGTCACCGCATCGTCCAGGGCGGCGATTTCTTCTCCGGCTCCGTCCTCGTGAATGACGACGTCCTCGAGAAGATCGCCTTCTGCAGCGACTTCGCCCCGCTCCACAATCCGGCGCACCTGCTGGGCATCCACGCCATGCAGGAGGTTCTCCCGACCGTCCCGCAGGTCGTCACCTTCGACACTGCTTTCCATCAGACGATGCCGGCCTATGCCTACATGTACGGCCTTCCTTACCAGTACTACGAGAAGTACCGGGTCCGCCGTTACGGCGCGCACGGAACTTCCCACCAGTTCGTCGCCGGCGTGGGCGCGAAGCTCGCCGGACTGGATCTTGCGAACTCCAAGATCATCACCTGCCACCTGGGCGCCGGCAGTTCCATCTGCGCCATCCAGAACGGCAAGTGCGTGGACACCTCCATGGGCTTCTCCCCGCTGGAGGGCATGATCATGGGCACCCGCGTGGGCAACATCGACGCGAACGCCGTCATCTACCTGGAGAACAAGCTGGGTGTCACCCCGGACGAGATGTCCACGATCCTCAACCGGAAGTCCGGCTTCCTGGGCGTTTCCGAGTACAGCTCCGACTGCCGTGAGCTCAACGAGCGCGCGAACAGCGGCGACCCCAAGGCGAAACTCGCCCTCAAGAAGTTCACCTACGATATCATCAAGAACATCGGCTCCTATGTCGCTGCGATGAATGGCGTGGACCTCATCGTCTTCACCGGCGGCATCGGCGAGCATAACTCCCGCCTCCGCCGCCGCGTCCTGGAGAACTTCTCCTACCTGGGCCTGAAGGTGGACTACGAAGCCAACGTCGCCTTTGGCGAGGACGCCATCATCACCACGGAGGATTCCAAGGTGAAGGCTGCGCTCATCTGCACGAACGAGGAGCTCGTGATCGCCCGCGATACGATGCATTTAGTACTGGATAACCAAGATTAAGAGATAGTTATGATTGCCAATTTCAACGATTTGTTCGCCGAGCTCAAGGCGAAGGGTATTTGCAAGCGTATGGTCGCCGCCTGGGGCGTGGACTCCCACACCATCGAGGCTGCTTCCCTGGCTTCCGACATGGGCTTTGTCCAGGTGACCCTGGTGGGTGACTCCGACATGATCGCCAAGGTCTGCGACGAGTGCAGCATCGATATCGCCAAGTTCACCATCGTGGACATCAAGGATGAACTCAAGGCGGTGGCCGAGGCCGTCCGCATGGTCCATGACGGCGAGGGCGATGTCCTGATGAAGGGCCTCTGCTCCACCGACAAGTTCCTCCGCGCCATCCTGAACAAGGAGTGCGGCCTGCTCCCTCCGAAGGGCCTGCTGAGCCACGTGGGCGTGATCGAGAACCCGAACTACCACAAGCTGATCTTCATCACCGACATGGCCGTGATCCCCGCTCCGGACTTCCGCCAGAAGGTGAAGATGGCCGGCTTCGTGACGGGTGTCGCCAAGAGTTTCGGCATTGCGATGCCGAAGATCGCCTTCATCGCCGCTTCCGAGCAGATGATGGACAGCATGCCCGCCTGCATCGAGGGCGCCATGCTCGCCAAGATGTGCGACCGCGGCCAGATCAAGGCCATCGGTGACGGCCCGCTCGCGCTGGATGTCGCCATCGACGAGGAATCCGTCCAGATCAAGAAGCTCAAGAGCCCTGTCGCCGGTGACGCCGACTGCCTCCTGTTCCCGAACATCGAGTCCGCCAACGTCTTCTGGAAGACCAACTCCAAGCTGGCCAAGGACGTCCGTCAGGCTGGCTTCCTCGTGGGCACCAAGGTCCCTTGCATCCTGGCTTCCCGTGCCGATTCCGTGGATGTGAAGCTCAACTCGATCGCCTCTGCGGTGATGAGCGTGAAATAGGCCTGCGGATCCATGGATTCGCACCGCCGGAAATGGGGCTGGTGGCTGGTTGCGGCAATCGCCGTCGCCGTGGCTGCCAGCCTTTTCTTTCACCGGAAACCGGCCTGTCCGTCCGAACAGACCGGTCAGCCGGAAGCATCGGCCCCGGTTGCCGGGGCTGAACCCTCCGTTCCCGTCGTCCGGGACACCGTGTTCATCGCGGTCGAAGGGAATGAGATGCCGGTCGTACGCGAACGGCCGGCGCCGGATCCGGCCCCGGATCCCGCTTCAAAACCGGCCCGGGAGCAGTTTCCGGAGTCGGCCCCTTCGTCGGAGTCAGTCCCGACCCCGGCCCCGGTCCCGGCCGAAACCGTCGTGGAGGTTCCCGTGGAGATCATCACCGGCCTGATCCGCTCCAAGAGCGGCCGGGACATCAACCTGACTACGCAGGCCCCGGACCGCATGACGTTGACCTATGCCGGGAAAGTGGACATCCCTGTGGTGGGCCAGCAGGCGATGAATCTCTCGGCCAGTTTCCGGATTATCGAAGCGAAGGACGACCGCCTGGTCCTCAAACTGGATTCCGGCACGGCGAAGAATGTCGCCGCCGAGCTGGTCGCGCCCCTTGTCCTGGACCGGCTTCCCGCCGGCGTCGTGGAATCCTTCTCCGCGAACCGGGTCGTCGTCAACCTGTCCGCCATTCCCCAGTTCAAGGAACATCTGGCGGACATTTCCCTCACCTCCGTGACCGTGGATGACCGTCACGTCAGAATCGGAGCCATCAAGAAATAGCGAGGGTTTTTTCCTCAATCGTGGAACAGGTCCCTTTCCGGCAGCTCGTCCTGGAAGCGGGCCCGGAGATTCTTGCATAGGGCGCCGGTATCCCGGGAGAAACGGGACCCTTTCCAGGTGGACGTGTTGGTGATGAGGATCCAGGTTTCATGGTCGGGAAAGACTTTTACGAGGGCGGACGTACCGGAGAAGGAACCGGTGCGCGTCCATTCGCCGTCGTCCGTGCAATCCACCCAGCCCAGGGAAAAGATCTCGTCCGAAAGGCGCTGCGTCATCTGATAGACGCTGAATTCCGAGATTTGGTCCGGAATGTCCTTGAGCCCGTCGATGGAGGCGACGAGGCGGGCCAGTTCCGGTGTGGAACCGATCCAGGCGCCGGCACCTGAGAGGCCGTGGATGTCATTGGCCCCATAGCAGCGTTCCACCTGCCCGCGTCCGTCGAAAGCGTTGGTCGGTTTCGCTTCCCTGTGCATGTAGTAGCGGGTTTCCCCGGGGAAGCGTTCGTCCAGGAAATTGCCGGCGATATGGAAATCGTAGCAGCCGGCCGGCTCCAGGACTTCCCGCCGCATCCACTGTTCGTAAGGTTCGCCCGTGATCTTTTCGATGATCATGGACAGGAGGAGGTATCCGAAATTGGAGTATTCCTGATCGGTCCCGGGCAGGTAGGCGAGGGGACGGCGGAGCAGGTGCCGGGTCAGTTGCTCCTGGGTAGGCGCCTTGGACAGACCCATCTCCCGCATCATGGTCGCGGTCGTGAACATGGGGTCGCCGCCTTTCTGCGTAAAGCCGGCCTGGTGGCGCAGCAGGTGCTCCACCGTGATCAGGTAATAATTGTCGTCGGTGATGTACCGGTCATATCCGTCCAGGATGCCGAAGGGACCGAAGACCGGCGTGTCCAGCACCAGCTTTCCCCGCTCCTGGAGTTTCATGATCCCGACGGCCGTGATGAGCTTGGACACGGAGGCCATGCGGAGAAGGGTTCCCGGGGTCATGGGGCGGGAACCGTCAGCCCGGCCGTAGCCGCGGGCGTACAGGAGGGAATCGTTCCGCATGACGGAGAGGGAGACGCCCCGCAGCGACCATACGTTCATGAAACTGTCCACGACGGCATCCATCTCGGGCAGGCGGGACAGGTCGTTGGTCAGACGCTCGTTGAGACGCTCCTGGCCGTGGAGGAGAAGCGGCAGGAACAGGAGGAGGATGATGAGATTCCTTGACTTCACTTCGTTTCGTTCAGAATGACGGTCACTTGATCTTCCCGGACCGGTGACCGAAGTCGATGATGAAATCCGCCGTGCCTTCGATTCCCAGGATGGAACTGTCCACGCACAGGTCGTAATTGTCGGCCTGGCCCCAGGCACCGAAGGTGTAGAAATTATAGTAGGCCTCGCGGGTGCGGTCCTTGCGGCGCATCAGTTCCTCGGCCTCGTCCTGGTCCAGGCCTTCGTTCTTCATGAGGCGTTTGACCCGGTATTCCATGGGGGCGCATATGAAAACGTCCAGGCAGTCCAGGTCGCGGAGGATATAGTCCGCACACCGGCCTACGATGATGGCGCTTCCCTTTTCGGCGATGTTCCGGATCACCTCGCTCTGGATCTTGAAGAGCATGTCGTCGTTGACATACCCGCTGCTCTCCCCGAACGGAAGGCGGCCGGAGGCGAAGAAACTGGACATGGAGAAGAGGCTCCGGCGCTTTTCGCCGCCCTCGAAGACGCTCTTCGAATAACCGCTTTCCTCCGCGGCCTTGGAGATAAGTTCGTTGTCATAGACCGGAATCCCGAGCTTGCGCCCGATGGCCTGGGCGACGAATCCGCCGCCGCTGCCGAACGATCTTCCTACGTTGATGATGGTATTCATGGCTCTTAAATCTGACTTCCGAGGATGGACGGGTCGGCCCCGTCCTGGAGGCTTCCGAGTTTACGCAGCAGGCCGATGGCGAAGATCCCCGTGACGAGGGCCGCCACGGTGTCCGAGATCGGGAAACTGTACCATACACCGGCCTCTGATTCCAGCAGGGGCGGCAGGAGGTAGATGCAGGGGAGGAGGAACAGCAGCTGGCGCGATAGGGAGAGGAAGATGGACTTCCGAACCATCCCGAGGCATTGGAACAGGTTCGTGGTGACCATCTGGAACCCGATGATGGGGAAGGCGAGGTTCATCATCCTCAGGCCTTTGGACGCCAGGTCGTGCAGGGCCGGGTCGCTGGTGAAGATGCTTACCGTGGGACCGGAGAAAGCTTCCGAGACGATGAATCCCAGGATGCACACGAGGGTCGCCCAACCGGCTGTCTTGACATACACTTCCCGGACGCGGGCATACTGGCGGGCGCCGAAATTGTAGCCGGCGATGGGCTGCATGCCCTGGTTGAAGCCCATGATGATCATCACGAACAGGAAGGAGATGCGGTTCACGATTCCGTAGGCGCCCAGGGCCAGGTCGCCGCCCCACTTGACGAGCTGCTGGTTGATGAACAGGACGACGATGCAGCTGGCGAGGTTCATCAGGAACGGTCCCATGCCGATGGCGAGGGAGTCCTTGGCGATGCGCCAGTCGATCCGGAAGATCTTCCGGCTGCGGGGGAGGTGGAGGAACTTCTTCTGGTCCAGGAAGAACCACATCGTATAGCCGAGGGCCATGAGCTGGCACAGGACGGTGGCGAGGGCGGCCCCCTGGATTCCCATCCCGAACCAGAAGATGAACACCGGGTCCAGGATGGCGTTGGAGATGACCGTGAACAGGGTCAGTCCCATGGCGATCTTCGGATTGCCGGAGGACCGGATGACGCTGTTCAGACCGAAGTACAGGTGCGTGACCGCATTGCCCAGCGCGATGAGGACCATGTAGTCCCGGGCGTAGGGCAGCGTCTTGTCGCTGGCGCCGAAAAAGCGCAGGATGGGGTCCATCCAGAGGAGCGTCACCACGGTAAAGATGACGCCGGTAAGGATGTTCAGGGTGACCTCGTTGGAAAGGACCTTGTTCGCGACCTCGTAGTTCTTCTGGCCCAGGAGGACGGAGATCATCGTCGCGGCGCCCACGCCCACCAGGGTGCCGAACGCCGTGGAGATGTTCATCAGCGGGAAGGTGACCGCCAGGCCGGAGATGGCAAGCGATCCCACTTCGGGGATATGGCCGATGAAGATGCTGTCCACCATATTATACAGCGAAGACGCGGTCATGGCGATGATGCCGGGGACCGCGTATTGCCGGATGAGCTGGTTGATGGGCTTGGTGCCCAGCTCGGTAGGGATTGCGCCGGCCATGGACTACTGGTTGGGAACCAGTTCCACGTCAAACCGCAGGGCTGCGTACGGGGGAACCATGTTCTTGTCGGTTCCGCCGCTGCTGCCGTAGCCCAGGTCATAGCCGAACACGAAAGCGGCGCTTTCATCGGCATGCATGTTCTTGATCCCGTATCCGAAGCCGCTGACGAGGGTGGATGAACCCATCTTGACGTCGGAGGCTTTCTCCGCCAGGGTGACGGAAACAGGCGCGTAGCTGCGGGTAGGATCGTAGATGCCGTAGAACTTGGCCGTGTCCGCGATGGTCGTGTCAAAGACCTGGTTGTCATAGATGCGGCGGCCGGTATAGTTGATGTACAGGATGGTGTCCGAGGGCATCTCCTTCGGCTCCTCGCTGAATTCCGTAAAGGACTTGAAGAAGACGGCGGCGGTGGAAAGGGTGTCCGTCACCCCCAGGGTCCGGGAGCAGTAATCCAGCATCTGGGTGTATTCGTACTCCTTGAGGCTGGCCGTCTGTCCCAGCAGGGTGATGGTGTAGATGGTGGCGGAGGTGTTGGTCTCGTGCTTCAGGTACTCATCCAGGGTGTCGTACCGGTCGTAGGTCATGAGCCAGGACGGGACGATGGCCGTCCGGACGCCGCCTTCCCGCATGCCGTCCAGGATGGCGTCCAGGCCGGCGTAGCTGATCTGCTCGCCGGTGAGGGTGAACTGGGGCCCGTAGTAGTAGGTGTCGTCATAGGTTCCCAGCTGCTTGGCCCATTCCTTGTCCGAGTTATACTGGACGGTGCCGTTCAGGTTCCGCATCGTGTATTGGAGCATCGTGACGGAGAGGTCGTCCCGCCAGGCGGGTCCGTTGCCGGCCTTGTCTTCGATGATGTAGATACCGTCCTTTTCCACGGCGTTGGGGTAGTAGATGGCGCGCCAGGCGTCGAACTGACGCTTGAGGGCGACGTTGGCGCCTTCCTCGACCGCTTTCGTACAGGAGAGCGTGAGGGCGGTGCCCAGGGCCAGGAGGATGGCGTTTCTCAGGATATGTTTCATTCTCATCATGTTAATCATTGGATATGCTGCTTACCCATACATGGTAAACCAGGGCAGACCTTGCAGGAATCGTGCCTTGCACGCGGGAACCGTAACCGTACTTGCCCGAAAAGAGGATATAGCATTCGTCCTGGTTCCTCACGCCTTCCAGGCCGCGCTGCAGTCCGTCCAGCAGCGTGTTGTCCAGGGAGAGGGTCTCGATCTTGAAGGCGGTCGTGTCGGACAGCTTCCACCCGGCCGCATTGGCGGTATTCTGGTGGTTGGTGGCGAACAGGTTGCTGCTGGAAACGCTGCCGCTGGTCAGCGTGTAGCCGGCGTAGTGGAAGGAGACGGTGCCTCCGGTCCGGAGGGTGTCGGCCAGCAGCCCCGTCCGTTCCAGGGTGTCGTGCAGGGTGATGCGGACCACGCCGTCCTTGTAGGTGACGGTCGCCGTGGTGTCTCTCTTCTGCTGGGCGGCTATGAAGTTGGCGATATAGGTTTCCTGTTTGTCGTACGTCGTCTGGACCGACTGCTTGCTGCAGGCGGCGAAACCGGCGACGAGGGCCGCGGCGAGGATGAAGGTGCTCTTTTTCATGACAGGCATTCGCGGGAGATTCGTTCGAGGTAGGCGGCGGCGTCCTTCGGGGCGGGGATGTCCCCGGGCCAGAAAAGTTTGCCGCCGGAAGCGTTTTCGTGTCCGCCTCCATGGAACCGCTCGGCGGCGACCCGTTGGGCCGACCAGCCTTTCTTCGAGCGGATGGACACGCGGTAGTGGTCCGTCTCTTCCTTCAGGAGGATGCTCATCTTGACCCGCTCGATGGAAAGGGGGACATTGACCAGTCCCTCGGTCTCGCCGTCCTCCAGGTCGAACCGTTCCCGGACGGCCCGGGTGGCGATCATGTAGGCGAGTCCCTCCGGGGTGATGCGCATGTCCTCGTACTGGAGGAAGCCCATGGCGCGGACCCGGTTCTCCCGGTACTGGTTGTACAGGGCGGACAGGACGGCATCCCGGTCCACTCCGGCCTCCAGCAGGTCTGAAGCCATCCGGAAGGTGCTGGGATATACGGAGTTGGCGAAGTTGTTCGTGTCCGTCGTCATGCCGGTGAGAAGGGCCCTGGCCGTCTCCGGCGGAAACTTCCGGACATCCCCCCCGATATCGGGAAGCTCCCGGAGGATCCAATGCAGGAGTTCCGAGGCCGAAGAGATCTCCGGCGTGGAGAAGACGAGGGTGAACCGTTCCCGTTCCGGGTTCAGGTGATGGTCGATGAGGACCTTCGGGGCGGGGGACGCCTCGAAAGCTTCCTGAAGCCCCTCGGTCCGGGAGAATCCGTTGCAGTCCAGCAGGAACAGGAGGTCGCTCCCGGCAATGCGGGCGAGGCATTCCTCCGGTTCCCTGTCCTGGAACAGGAAAGGGGCTCCGTCCGGGATGATGGTGCGCACGGACGGGGCGGGGAAGTCGGACAGGACGGCGACCGCATCCTTGCCCCGCCGCTGCCTGAGGTAGCAGACGAGGGCGGAAACACTGCCCAGCGCGTCTCCGTCCGGGTGCGTATGGGCGGCGACGGTTACGCTCCGGCTTCCCTCGATGAGGGCGTCCAGGCGCAGAATGGCTTCCGTATGCAGGCAGGCGATCAACGTCATTTCCTTTTGCGAATGCAAAATTACAAAATATATTGCTTTTCATAAATGATTTTTATAACTTTGTCGGAAGTTTGGAAAATTATAAAAACACTAAAATAATGAACAAAACGCTCAAAATCGTTGTCGAGATTCTCCTCGCCCTCGCCGCTGTCGGCTGCGTCTATGGCATTTACAGAAGCATCATGAAGCCGGTCAACTTCAACAAGGAGAAGGCCCGCAGGCAGGAAGTCGCCGTCCAGCGTCTGAAGGACATCCGTACCCTCGAAGTCGCCTTCAAGGGTGTGCACAACCGCTTCACGGACTCTATCGATTCCCTCAAGCAGTTCTACAACACCGGCAAGATGGACATCATCATGCAGGTCGGTTCCAATGACGACTCCCTCGCCGTGGAGAACACCAAGAAGTACAAGAACGACAAGAATTTCAAGAAACTGAGCAAGGAAGAGCAGAACGCGAAGTTCATGGAGCTTTACCGCAAGGGAGAGAAGCTCGTGTTCTCCATCAGCACCCCGATCGCCGTGAAGGACACCCTCTTCAACAACCGTCCTGACTTCAACATCGACTCCCTCGCCTACATCCCGTTCTCCGGCAAGCAGCCCGTCCAGATGGAGGCCATCGTCAAGACCGTTTCCGGTGTCCAGGTTCCGCTGTTCGAGGCCCGCATGCCTTGGCGCGCCATCCTCAAGGGTATGGACAACCAGCTCCGCATCAACCTCGATGCCGAGTGTGAGGCCCAGAACCGTTACGAAGGCCTGCAGGTGGGCTCCGTCACCGCGCCGAACAACAACGCCGGTAACTGGGAGTAGTCCCCGCCGATGGAAAATCCGCGCACAGCATTATCGGGAATATCCATTCAAGTCTCCTTGAGTGGATATTCTTTTAAGGTGCAATCCGGCGGGGAGGTCCGCTCCTCCGGGTGGCTGGCGGCCGACCGTATCTTTACGACGCCGGAATTCCAGCGCCGGTACGACGAAGTGGACATCGCCCTCCTGACTCCCAAGTGCTCCCTCGTGCCGGAATCCTTTTTCCATGTGGAGCGTGTCCGGCCCATGCTGTCGGACGTCGTGGCTCTCGAAGAGGATGATGCCACGGGCTATGTCCGCATTCCGGAACTGGGTGCCGTCCTGCTGTATTCCAACACCATCGGGGAATCCCTGTCCCGGGTCCTTTCCCAGACGGTCCTGACCGCTTCGGGAGAGCAGGCACCCGTCCTTCCGGAGATGTACTATATCCTGAAGACGCTGCCCCGGTGCGAGGATTATAATAAGGTCGTCGCTTCGTACATGGACGGCTATCTGCACCTGGCCGTTGCGCAGGGGAAGAGCCTGCTCCTGGCCAATGTGTACCGGGCCCCCGACTTCACGACGGCCGAGTATTATCTTTTCCTGGCCCTGAAGCGTCTCCAGCTCAACCCGGAAGTATCCACCGTCTGTTTCCGCACGCCGCTGGCCCCGGAGGCGGAGATGTCCCTGTACCGCTATTTCAAGGCGGTTGTGGTGCTATGAGGATCATCGGTGGCCGCTTGAAGGGGAAGACGATCCTGCCTCCGGCCGGATACAAGGCCCGTCCCACGACGGATTTCGCCCGGGAGGGGCTTTTCAACGTCCTGGACAACGAATATGAATTCGAGGGCCTGAAGGTGCTGGACCTCTTCGGAGGGACCGGCGCCATTTCCTTTGAATTCGCCTCCCGTGGCGCTTCCCGCGTCTATTGCGTGGAGATGGACCGGGTCCATGCCTCCTTTATCAAGACCGAAGCGCAGCGCCTGGGCCTCCCGAACGTGACGATGGTCCGGGACAACGTCTTCGACTTCCTCCCGATCTGCCGGGAGAAGTTTGATATCATCTTTGCCGATCCGCCCTATGCGCTGGACAACCTGGATACCATTCCGGACCAGGTGTTCGCGCAGGACATCCTCCATCCCGGCTGCTATTTCATCCTGGAGCACGGAGGGGAGCATTCCTTCAGGGAGCACCCCCGGTTCAAGAAGGAAAAAGTGTATGGCCGGGTGCATTTCTCGTTCTTCGAACAAGTGGAATAGGAGAATCCCATGTATTCGTTCCTCATCAGCGTGGCAGCCCTGATTTTGGGCTATGCACTTTACGGCGCCTTCGTGGCGCATGTTTTCGGACCCGACCCGCGCCGGGATACACCTGCCGTCTCCAAGGCCGACGGCGTGGACTTCATCCCGATGCCTACCTGGAAGGTCTTCATGATCCAGTTCCTGAACATTGCGGGGACCGGGCCCATCTTCGGCGCCATCATGGGCGCGAAGTTCGGCCCTTCGGCCTATCTGTGGATCGTCCTCGGCTGTATTTTCGGCGGGGCCGTGCACGATTACATGTCCGGCATGCTTTCCGTCCGTCACGGCGGTGCCGGCTATCCGGAGCTGGTCGGGGAGTACCTGGGACAGCGGACCAAGAAAGTGATGCTGGTCTTCTCGGTCCTTCTCCTGATGATGGTGGGCGCCGTGTTCGTGTACAGCCCTGCCGTCATTCTGGGCGGGATGACCGGCGATGGCGGCCGGACTTCGATGATGGTCTGGATCGTCGTCATTTTCCTGTATTATATTGTCGCGACGCTGCTTCCCATCGACAAGATCATCGGCCGGATCTATCCGGTCTTCGCCCTGGCGCTGCTGTTCATGGCCGCCGCCCTGCTGGTGTGCCTCATCGTCAAGTGGCCCACGATCCCGGAACTCTGGGACGGCCTTGGAAACCGTGGCCCGTCGCTGGGCGTGAACGGACAGCCGATCTTCCCGTGCCTGTTCATCACCATCGCCTGCGGGGCGGTGAGCGGCTTCCATGCGACGCAGAGTCCGCTGATGGCCCGCTGCATCAAGAGTGAGAAACTGGGACGTCCTGTATTCTACGGGTCCATGATCACGGAAGGCCTCGTAGCCCTCGTATGGGCGGCGGTCTCCTCCTATTTCTTCTTCGACGGCGGTGCCGCGGAGGTGGGTTCCGACCTGTCCGCGGCGGCTCCGACGGTCGTGACGAAGGTCTCGCAGAGCTGGCTGGGCGTCCTGGGCGGCATCCTGGCCATCCTGGGCGTCGTCGCCGCCCCGATCACCAGCGGCGATACGGCCTTCCGCAGCGCCCGGCTCATCATTGCCGATTTCCTGCATCTGGAGCAGCGTTCCATGCGGAAGCGCCTCTATATCGCGGTCCCGCTCTTCGTCCTTTCCGGTCTTCTCCTCTGGTACAACATCGCCGATTCCAACGGCTTCAACGTCATCTGGCGTTATTTCGGCTGGGCGAACCAGACGCTGTCCGTCTTCATGTTCTGGACGGCCACCGTCTATCTGGTCCGGAACAAGGGCGGCCTGTATTACCTGATCACCCTGATTCCGGGGCTTTTCATGACGGCGGTCTGCACGACTTTCATCCTCGTGGACAAGATCGGACTGGGTCTGCCCCAGACCCTGATCCCGTGGGTGGCCATCGGCACATTTGCCATTTCCACGATTCTTTTCTATCTTTGGAAGTTCAGAAAAAACAATTAGGATATGCTTGATAAAGAACGCGGGCTGTACGTGGCCCACTCTCCCAATGGTCCCATTTCCCTCTGCGGAAAGATGGCGAACCGTCACGGACTCATCGCCGGCGCCACCGGTACCGGCAAGACGGTCACCCTGCAGGTCATCGCCGAGACTTTCTGCCAGGCCGGCGTCCCTTGCTTCATGGCCGACATGAAGGGCGACCTCTCCGGCATCAGCCAGAGCGGCAAGCTCTCCGGATTCATCCAGAAGCGCCTGCCCGAGTTCGGCATCGAGGACCCGCAGTTCCAGAGCTGTCCGGTGCGTTTCTTCGACGTCTATGGCGAGCAGGGCCATCCCATGCGTGCGACGATCTCCGACATGGGCCCGGACCTGCTGGGTCGCCTGATGGAACTCAACGAGACGCAGACAGGCGTCCTGAACATCGTCTTCAAGATCGCCGACGACAACGGCCTCCTTCTGATCGACCTGAAGGATTTGCGCGCCATGCTCAATTTCGTGGGCCAGAACGCGGCGGAGTACACCACACAGTACGGCAATGTGTCCACGGCTTCCATCGGGGCTATCCAGCGTGCGCTCCTGGGCCTTGAAAGCCAGGGCGCGGAGAAGTTCTTCGGCGAGCCGGCCTTCGACATCTACGACCTCCTGCAGTGCGAGGGCGGAAAGGGCGTGATGAACGTCCTGGCGGCGGACAAGCTCATGCTCAAACCCAAGCTCTATTCCACCTTCCTCCTGTGGCTCCTGTCGGAACTCTATACCACCCTTCCGGAAGTCGGCGACCTGGATCTTCCGAAGCTCGTCTTCTTCTTCGACGAGGCCCACATGCTCTTTGACGGCACCTCCCGTGCCCTCACGGCCAAGATCGAGCAGGTGATCCGCCTCATCCGTTCCAAGGGCGTCGGCATTTACTTCATCACCCAGAGTCCGACCGACATTCCGGAGAATATCCTCGGCCAGCTCGGAAACCGCGTCCAGCACGCTCTGCGGGCCTATACCCCCAAGGACCAGAAGGCGGTCAAGGTTGCCGCGGAGACGTTCCGGGCGAATCCCGCTTTCGACACCTACGAAGCCATCCTCCAGCTCGAGACCGGCGAAGCCCTCGTTTCCTTCCTGGACGAGAAGGGCGCTCCGTCCATGGTCGAGCGGGCGAAGATCCTCTTCCCGCTGAGCCAGATCGGTGCCGTCACCGAGGACCAGCGGGCCCAGATCATCAAGCAGTCCCGCCTCTGGGGCCGGTACGACAATCCGATCGACCGGGAGAGCGCTTACGAGATCCTGGTTGCCGCAACGGCTGAAGCCGAGCGGCAGAAGGCGGAAATCGAGGCGCAGGAAAAGGCGGAGAAAGAGGCCGCCCTCCAGGCCAAGGAACAGGCCAAGGCGGAGAAAGAGGCCAAGAAGAAGGCGAAGAACAGCATCGCCTCCAAGGTCCTGAAATCCATCATCACCGCCGTGACCGGTGTCGTAGCCGCTTCCGTGGCCGATTCCGTCTCCGGCAAAGTGAGCGGGACCAAGAAGAAATCTACGACGTCCACGACGAAGAAGGCCGTCCAGAAGGCGACCCGGTCGGCGACGAACACGATTACGAAAGAACTGACGCGGAGCATCCTGGGGAACCTGATCAAATAGCAGGTTCCCCTTCCCCGACGCTCCCTAAAACCTGAATCGACATATGACTTTGAAAATCGTTGTCCTGGCCAAGCAAGTGCCGGACACTCGCCATGTGGGCAAAGACGCCATGACGGCCGAAGGGACCGTGAACCGCGCCGCCCTTCCGGCGATCTTCAACCCCGACGACCTGAATGCGCTCGAACAGGCCCTGCGCCTGAAGGAGCAGAATCCGGGATCCACCGTCTCCATCCTGACCATGGGCCCGCCCCGGGCCGGAGAAATCATCCGCCAGGGCCTCTTCCGCGGGGCCGATGACGGCTTCCTCCTGACCGACCGGCTCTTTGCCGGAGCCGATACCCTCGCCACCTCCTACGCCCTGGCCACCGCGATCAAAAAGATCGGCGGGGTGGACCTCGTGCTCGGCGGCCGCCAGGCCATCGACGGCGATACCGCCCAGGTGGGTCCGCAGGTTGCCGAGAAACTGGGGATGACCCAGGTGACCTATGCGCAGGAAATCCTGAAGGTGGAAGACGGAAAGGCGACCATCCGCCGCGCCATCGACGGGGGCGTGGAGACCGTGGAGGCCCCGCTTCCGCTGGTGGTCACCGTGAACGGCACCGCCGCTCCCTGCCGCCCGCAGAATGTCAAGCTCGTGATGAAATACAAGTACGCGACCTGCCCTTCCGAAAGGCCCGCCGACGATCCCCGTGCCGCCCTCTATGCGGAGCGCCCCTACCTCACGCTCACCCAGTGGAGCGTGGCCGATGTGGACGGCGACCCGGCCCAGTGCGGTTTCGCAGGCTCCCCGACGCGGGTGAAGTCCGTGCAGAACATCGTCTTCCAGGCCAAGGAAAGCAAGACCCTCACCGCTTCCGACGCGGACGTGGAGGGCCTCATCCGGGAACTGATCAGTGAAAAGATTATCGGCTAGAACTATGAACAACGTTTTCGTATATTGCGAGATCGAAGGCACGGTCGTTGCCGAGGTCTCCCAGGAACTCCTGACCAAGGGCCGCAAACTCGCCGACCGGCTGGGCGTGGAACTCCACGCCGTGGTGGCGGGCACCGGCATCAAGGGCGCCGTGGAGTCCCAGATCCTCCCGTACGGGGTGGACAAACTCTTCGTATTTGACGGCAAGGACCTGTTCCCGTACACGTCCGCGCCCCATACCGATATCCTCGTGAACCTCTTCAAGGAGGAGCAGCCCCAGATCTGCCTGATGGGCGCGACCGTCATCGGCCGCGACCTCGGTCCGCGGGTGTCCTCGTCCCTGACGAGCGGCCTGACCGCCGACTGCACCCAGCTCGAGATCGGCGACTTCGACGATGTCAAGACCGGGAAGTCCTACAAGGACCTCCTGTACCAGATCCGTCCGGCGTTCGGCGGCAACATCGTCGCGACCATCGTGAATCCGGACCACCGTCCGCAGATGGCGACCGTCCGTTCGGGCGTCATGCAGAAGGCCACCTATGCGGGCTCCTACCGCGGGGAGGTCGTCTATCCCGAAGTGTCTCAGTATGTGAGCCCCGAGGCCTATGTCGTGAAGGTCCTGGACCATCACGTGGAGGCCGCCAAGCACAACCTGAAGGGAGCATCCATCGTTGTGTCAGGCGGTTATGGAATGGGTTCCAAGGAAGGATTCGACATGCTGTTCGACCTTGCGAAGGTGCTCCATGCGGAGGTGGGCGCCAGCCGTGCCGCCGTGGATGCGGGCTTCTGCGATGCCGACCGCCAGGTAGGCCAGACCGGTGTCACCGTGCACCCGAAGGTCTATATCGCCTGCGGAATCAGCGGCCAGATCCAGCATATTGCGGGCATGCAGGACAGCAGTATCATCATCAGCGTGAATTCCGATCCGGACGCCCCCATCAACAGAATCGCCGACTATGTGATCGTCGGAACCGTGGAGGAAGTGATCCCGAAGCTCATCAAGTATTACCGGAAAAACAGCAAGTAAACTATGGCAAACTATTATACCGACCATCCCGAAATCGCCTTTTACCTGGGCCATCCGCTGATGCGCCGCATCGTGGAACTCCGGGAGAAGGGCTTTGCGGATGCTGCGCTTTATCCCGAGGCCCCCGTGGATTATGAGGATTGCATCGAGAATTACAAGCGTCTGCTGGAAATCGTCGGCGACATCGCCGCCAATATCATCGAACCCAATTCCGAGAGCGTGGACCTCGAGGGACCGCACCTGGAGAACGGGCGGATGATCTATGCCTCCAAGACCGTGGAGAATATGGAGGCGATGCGCAAGGCCGGCCTCACCGGCGTCGCCCAGCCGCGCCGCTACGGCGGACTGAACCTCCCGAACGTCGTCTTCAGCATGTGCTCCGAGCTGGTAAGCGCGGCCGATGCTTCCTTCCAGAACATTTGGAGCCTGCAAAGCTGCGCCGACACGCTCTATGAGTTCGGCTCCGAGGTGCAGCGGCAGAAGTTCCTGCCGCGCATCTGTGCGGGGGAGACCATGTCCATGGACCTGACCGAGCCCGATGCCGGATCGGACCTCCAGCGGGTGATGCTCAAGGCCACCTGGAGCGAGGAAGAGGGCTGCTGGCTGCTGAACGGCGTGAAGCGCTTCATCACCAACGGTGATTCCGACATCCACCTCGTCCTTGCGCGCAGTGAGGAGGGAACCCGCGACGGACGCGGGCTTTCGATGTTCATCTATGACAAGCGCCAGGGCGGCGTGAACGTCCGCCATATCGAGCACAAGCTGGGTATCCATGGCTCTCCGACCTGCGAACTGACTTATAAGAATGCCCGTGCCGAACTCTGCGGCAGCACCCGCCTCGGCCTCATCAAGTATGTGATGGCCCTGATGAACGGCGCCCGCCTGGGAATCGGCGCCCAGTCCACCGGCCTGAGCCAGGAAGCGTACAACGAGGCGGTCAAGTATGCCTCCGAACGCGCCCAGTTCGGCCAGACCATCGAGCACTTCCCGGGTGTGTACGACATGCTCAGCCGCATGAAGGCGAAGCTGGACGGCGGCCGCAGCCTCCTGTACCATACGGCGGCCCATGTGGATATCTACAAGTGCCTGGAGGACATCCAGCGCGACCGGACGCTCACGCCGGAGGAACGCGCCGAGATGAAGAAATACACCCGCCTGGCCGATGCCTTCACACCCCTGTGCAAGGGTATGACCTCCGAGTATGCGAACCAGAACGCCTACGACTGCGTGTCCGTCCATGGCGGTTCCGGTTTCATCATGGAGTACAAGTGCCAGCGCCTGATGCGTGATGCGCGTATCTTCTCCATCTATGAAGGAACGACGCAGCTGCAGGTCGTCGCGGCCGTCCGTTACATTACGAACGGCACGTATTCCGAAATCATCCGCGGGATGCTGGCCGAGCCGGTGTCCGAGGCCCTGGAGCCGCTCCGCGCCCGTGTCGCCGCCCTCGCTGACATCTACGATGCCTCCATTGCAGCGGTGAAAGCCTTTGAGAATCAGGAGGTCCAGGATTTCCTGGCCCGCCGTCTCTACGACATGACAGGCGAAATCGTGATGTCCCTGCTGCTGCTTCGTGACGCGACGGCAGCGCCGGAACTCTTCGGCAAGTCCGCCCAGGTGATGGTACGCATGGCCGAGGAGACCGTGGAGGGCAAGAGCGCTTACATCCGGGCCTTCAAGGCCGAAGACCTCGACGCATTCCGCGCCGTGCAGGCATAGACCTGCCCGGAAGCGTCGAATGTAAGTTGTTGATCACTAGTTCTTTATATGAAAGTACCCGGGAAATTATTCCCGGGTACTTTTGCGTAATTCTTTGATAACGAGCCTGTTGGATTCGACGCTTTAAAGCGAGACATGGTGCCAGTGCGGCCCGAACCGGTCGAACGCGGCGCGGTCCAGGGCCTCCCGGTCGTCGGGATGGGCGATGGAGATGAGGAGCCGGGCGCGTTCCTGGAGGGATTTGCCGTAGAGATTGACGGCACCGTATTCGGTGACGACCCACTGCACGTCGGCCCGGGGCGTGACGACACCGGCGCCGGGTTTCAGCGTGGGAACGATCTTGGGAGCGAGTTTCGCCGTGCGGGAAGCCAGGGCGATGATGGCCTTGCCGCCTTCGGACATCTTGGCACCCCGGACAAAGTCCAGCTGGCCGCCGGTTCCGGAGTAGATACGCGTGCCGATGGAATCGGCGCACACCTGTCCGGTCAGGTCGATTTCCGTGGCTGAGTTGATGGATACCACCTGCGGATTGCGGGAGATGACCCAGGGGTCGTTCGTGTAGGCGATGTCCCGCATCTGGACGGACGGATTCCGGTCGATGAAATCATACACCTGCTGCGAACCGAGGAGGAACGATGCGACGATCTTCCCGGTGTCGATCTTCTTGCAGGATCCGTCGATGATACCCTTCCGGATCAGTCCCAGGGCACCGTCCGCGAACATCTCCGTATGGAGTCCCAGGTGCTTGTGCCCCGTGAGCTCCGAGCAGACGGCGTTGGGCAGGGCCCCGATGCCCATCTGCAGGCAGGCTCCGTCGGGAACAAGTTCCGAACAGTTCCGGCCGATCAGGCGGTCGGTGGCGGTCGGCTCTACGTAATCCTTTGTGAACAAGGGCGTTTCATCCCAAACCAGGGCGTCGAAACGGTCCACGGGAATCAGGTCGCCGTACGCGAAGGGAACGTTGGGATTGACCACCGCCAGCTTCAGGCGGGCCACTTCCAGGGCGGCGATGGAACAGTCCACCGAGGTGCCCAGGGACACCAGGCCGTCCACCGGCTGGGAAACCTGAACCATGGCGACGTCGCACGGGAGGGCGCCGCTGCGGTACATGGCCTGCGATTCGCTCAGGTGCGTGGGAATATAGTCGGCATACCCTTCTTGGACGGATTTCCGTACGTTCGGGCCGACGAAGAATCCCTGGTCGAAGAAAACGCCTTCATACTCTTTCGATCCGTAAGGTGCCGGACCTTCCGTATGGAAATGATGGAAGTGCAAGTCCCGCAGCGTGCCGGCCTTGCGGCACAGGGCGTCGATGAGCGCGTGGGGAACGCTGGCGATGCTGGAAAGGTGGATGTGATCCCCGTTCCGGACGCCCTGCACGGCCTCATCGGCTGATATGTAAGACATTGGCTTCATTGCTCAAACGCGCAAAGATACGTAGATTCTTTGTATATTTGCAAGATTGAATCCGAATAATATGCATACAAGAGAAGAAAAGGTAGCCGCTTTCGGCCGGCTGCTGGATATCATGGACAAGCTCCGGAAAGAATGCCCCTGGAACGCCGCCCAGACCATCGAGACCATCCGTCCCATGACCGAAGAAGAGGTTTATGAACTCAGTGACACCATCCTGAAAGGCGACCGCCAGGGAACGGCCAAGGAAATCGGCGACCTCCTGTACCACATGGTTTTCTACGCCTGCATCGGCGAGGAGGAAGGCGCCTTCGACATCGCCGATTCCCTGAACAAAGTGTGCGACAAGATGGTTTTCCGCCATCCGCACGTATTCGGCCCCGAGGCCGGCAAGCCCACCACGGCGAAGGAGATCGCCGACACCTGGGAACTCGTGAAGGCGAAGGAAAAGGACGGGAACAAACGTGTCATGGCGGGTATCCCCGATGCCATGCCCGCCATCCTCAAGGCCCTGTCCATGCAGGAGAAGGCCCGGGGCTGCGGCTTTGACTGGGAACAGAAGGAAGATGTCTGGCCCAAGGTGCAGGAGGAGTGCGGCGAAGCGATGGAAGCCTGCGAAGAGAACGATCCGAAGCACATGGAGGAGGAGTTCGGCGACCTGCTGTTCGCCGTCATCAACGCCTCCCGGCTCTACGGAATCGACCCGGAAGCGGCCTTGAACGGTGCTTGCAGCAAGTTCCGCCGGCGTTTCTCCTACATGGAGGAACAGGTCCTGCAGAGCGGCCGCAAGCTCGCCGACCTCACCCTTGCCCAGATGGACGCCATCTGGGACGAAGGGAAGGCCAAGGGGCTGTGATGTGGGATATCGGAGAAAAATCCGTATCTTTGCAGACTGAATCAGATTTATATGGCAGAGAATACATTGCTGGAGAAGGTCCTGAGCCTCCAGGACAAATACAAGAAGCTGGAAGAGTCCCTCGCGGACCCGGCCGTCATCGCGGACATGAAGAAGTTCGTGCAGCTGAACAAGGACTACAAGGAACTGCAGCCCATCATCACTGCCGGACTGGAGTATAAGCGCATGCTGGACGAATTGTCACAGGCGAAGGATATCCTCATGAACGAGAAGGACGAGGACCTCCGGGAGATGGCGCGCGAGGAAGTGAACGAAATCGAGCCCAAGCTTCCCGACATGGAGCAGAACATCAAGCTCCTCCTCATCCCGGCCGATCCGGACGACTCCAAGAACGCCATGGTGGAAATCCGTGGCGGTACCGGTGGCGACGAGGCGGCGATCTTCGCCGGCGACCTGTTCCGCATGTACCAGCATTTCGCCGAACGCCGCGGCTGGAAGCTCGAGGTCACCGACCAGGCTCCCGGTACGGCCGGCGGCTTCAAGCAGATCGTCTTCAAGCTCTCCTCCAGCCAGGACGGGGTCTATGGCATCATGAAGTACGAATCCGGCGTACACCGCGTCCAGCGCGTCCCGCAGACGGAAACCCAGGGCCGTATCCAGACGTCGGCCGCCTCCGTGGCCGTGTTCCCGGAAGCCGGCGAGTTTGACGTGGAACTGAATCCTGCCGATATCCGCAAGGACCTCTTCTGCGCCTCCGGCCCGGGCGGACAGGGCGTGAACACGACCTATTCCGCCGTGCGCCTGACCCATATCCCGTCGGGTCTCGTGGTCCAGTGCCAGGAGGAGCGTTCCCAGCTCAAGAACCTGGACCGGGCGATGGAGGAACTCCGTACCCGTCTGTACAATCTGGAGCACCAGAAATACCTGGACGGCATTGCCGCGAAGCGCAAGACCATGGTCTCCACCGGCGACCGTTCTGCGAAGATCCGGACGTACAACTATCCGCAGGGCCGCGTGACGGACCACCGCATCGGCTGGAGCATGTACAACCTGCCCGTCTTCATGGACGGTGACATCCAGGAGTGCATCGACCAGCTCCAGATCGCGGAGAACGCCGAACGGCTCAAGGAAGCAGGGGAGGAGGCATAAGATGGCGCGCAATCCCGAAGATCTCAAGAGCCTGGGCCGTCAGACCACCTACAGCCAGGACTACGCTCCCGAGGTGCTGGAAACGTTTGAAAACCAGCATCCCGACCACGACTACTGGGTCCGTTTCAACTGCCCGGAATTCACGACGCTCTGCCCCATCACCGGCCAGCCGGACTTCGCCGAGATCCGGATCAGCTACATCCCGGACGTGCGGATGGTGGAGTCCAAGAGCCTGAAACTGTATCTGTTCAGTTTCCGCAGCCATGGCGATTTCCATGAGGATGTCGTGAACATCATCATGAAGGACCTCATCAAGCTGATGGATCCCAAGTATATCGAAGTGACCGGGCTGTTTACCCCGCGCGGCGGCATTTCCATCTATCCTTACGTGAATTACGGCCGTCCCGGCACCCGGTGGGAACGGCTGGCGGAGGAGCGTTTCGCCCGCCACGAGTAGTTACTGTTTCCGGAATTTCTCCAGGACGTTCTCGATATAGGTCTTCGTGACCGGGATCGGGGCGATGGCTTCGTTGTCCAGGGTGATTTCGTACACGGCACCCACCTTCTGGAGTACCTTGACCTTCTGCATGTTCACGATGAACTTGCGGTGGCAGCGGATGAGGTCCGAGCCGGCGAAACTCTCTTCCACTGTCTTGAGCCGGCAGCGCAGCATGTAGGTCTGGAGCGCCCCCTGCTGGTCCGCGTACCAGACTTTGATGTAGTTGTCGTCGGCTTCCACGTAATAGAGGTTCGCGCTGGAAACGGACAGTTTGAGGACGCCGTTGTTGTCGAACAGGGTGAATTTCTGGACGGGGGCCGCGGTTTCCGCGGGCGTTTCATCCGTGACCACGTCCTGCATGTTCATCAGCCGGATGGTCCGGTTCTGGTCGATGATGGTGAAGAACATTCCGGCGATGATGTAGGGCACTCCCAGGCAGACGAAGGTATAGACCAGGGCGTGGAAGAAAATGGCGATGCCGTTCTGGTCTTCGGGCTGGGCGATGGTGACCGTGAAGATGGTGTACAGGACGGTAATAAGGACGATTTCCGACAGGCACCAGGCCGCGTAGCCCCAGTAGGTCATGGGCAGGATGTTCCGCGTTTTGTACATCGTGACCTTGCTCACGATGAGGATGGCGAGCGAGATGGAAGCGAACAGGGCCGTGAATCCGAAGAAGGTGCTGTTCCCCAGGCGGAACCAGGCATTGTTGGAGAAGGGGATGCTGACCAGCAGGAACAGGACCGAGAACAGCGCGGCGAATGTCACCGTGCCCAGCAGCTGGTAGCGTTCCCGCAGGTAGGAGGGAATGTATTTCCTGGCGCCTTCTTCCATAGTCAAGGTTACAAAAATAAGCAAAAAACTTCGGAATTTCACCCCCGTATCCGTGATTTCGCCCCTAGTTGGCCCTGAAAGGGCCGTGTTCGCCACTTTTATTTCCGGATTCGCGGGGGCTTGCCTATCTTTGTGTACGAATTACTAAAACCAGACTGAGATATGAAAATCATCGGAACCGGCAGTGCCCTTCCGCGCAAGGTGGTCACCAACGACGACCTTTCCGCCTTCCTCGATACATCCGACGAATGGATCTTTCCCCGGACGGGGATCCGCTCCCGCCATGTCATTTCCGACGAGCGCCTGGAGGACCTGGGCGCCGATGCCGCGCTGAAGGCCCTGGCCGACGCGGGGCTGCAGCCGGAGGACATCGACCTTTTCCTGTGCTCGAACGTGGTCAACGAATACCTCACCCCGGGCCTGGGGTGCATCATTGCCTCGAAGATCGGCCTCAAGTGCCCTTGCATGGACCTCAACTGCGCCTGTCCCGGATTCATCTATGCGATGGACGTCGCGGATTCCTACTTCCAGGCCGGCAAGGTGGAGAACGTGCTGGTGGTCTGTGCGGAGGAGCCTACCCGGATGACTTCCTGGCAGGACCGTTCCACCTGCGTGCTGTTCGGCGACGGGGCCGGTGCGGCTGTCTTCACCCGGGGCGACGGACTGAAAGCCGTCAAACTCAATGCCGAGCCGGCTCCGGACAAGATTTGGCAGTACCGGGCGCTGGAGCCCACGCCGTATGTCACCAAGGCGGAAACGAGCGTTCCGCTCCAGATGAACGGCCGTGACGTGTTCCGCTTTGCCGTCACGACCTCGATCCGGGACATCAACGGGATCCTCGCTTCCTGCGGCATCACGCTGGAGGAGGTGGACTATTTCATGATCCATCAGGCCAACATGCGGATCGTGGAAGGGATCCGGACCCGGCTGGGCGTCCCTGCGGAGAAGTTCCCCTGCAACATCCAGGACCACGGGAATTCCTCTTCCGCCTCCTGTCCGATCCTCCTGGACGAGTGCCACCGGAAGGGAATGTTCAAAAGAGGTGATAAGTTGGTATTCAGCGCATTCGGCGCCGGACTCATGTCGGCGGTCGCCCTCCTCGAGTGGTAATTGAGGAATAATTCGTATATTTGCAGACTGTTGTACTGAGATTATGGAACCTAAAAGAGTAGTTATCACCGGAATGGGTGTCATTTCTTCCGTCGGCAACGACGTGGACACCTATTGGAAGAACCTGGTGGACGGGGTGTGCGGAATCGACTTCGTGGACGATTTCAAGGACATGCCCGTCACCATTGCAGGTAAAGTGAAGGATTTCGACCCCGAAAGATACGGGATGGACAAGGCTTTTGTCCGCAAGCAGGATAAATTCACCCAGTTCGCCGTTGCCGCCGCCGTCCAGGCCATGGACCAGGCCGGTCTGAAGACCGAAGGGGAGGACGCCAATATCGATCCTTTCCGCCTGGGCGTGTATGTGGGCTCCGGGATCGGCGGATTCGAGGTCCAGTTCCGCGAAACCGCGAAAATGGTGGAAGATCCCTCCGGCAAGTGGATCTCTCCGCTGTTCATCCCTACGATGATTTCCAACATCGCCGCCGGTCATGTGGCCATCCGCCATCAGGCCAAGGGCCCGTGCCTGGATATCGTCACGGCCTGCGCCACCTCTTCCCACTGCCTGGGTGAGGCCTTCCGGGCTGTTCGGCACGGATATGCCGACGCGATCATCGCCGGCGGTTCCGAGCACGCCTCCATCCCGATCGGCGTGGCCGGATTCGCCAATGCGAAGGCGCTCTCCCGTGCGACCGATCCCAAGTACGCCTCCCTTCCGTTCAACAAGAACCGCCAGGGTTTCGTGATGGGGGACGGCGCCGCCATCCTGATCCTTGAGTCGCTGGATCATGCCCTTGCACGCGGTGCGACCATTCTCGGTGAGATGGTGGGCTATGGCAACACCTGCGACGCCTACCATGCCACCGCTCCGCGTCCGGACGGTTCCACCCAGGCCAGGGCCATCACCCTCGCCCTCGAGGAAGCCGGTTTCGATCCGGAGAAGGACAACCTCTATATCAATGCCCACGGTACGGGTACGCACCTGAATGACGTGGCCGAGACCATCGCCTACAAGGTGGCGCTTGGAGATTATGCCTACAAGGCCCATATCAGTTCCATCAAGTCGATGACGGGCCACATGTTCGGGGCCGCCGGTGCGGCGGAGGCCATCGCCACGATCCTCGCCCTGCGCGACCGGATCATTCCGCCCACCATCAACCTGGATTGCCCGGATCCCGAATGCGACCTGGACTACACGCCGAACGTGGCCGTCAAGAGCGACATCACCATCGGCATTTCCGATTCCCTGGGCTTCGGCGGCCATGACGCCTGCGTCGCCTTCCGCCGTTACGAAGATTAATCCCCTTGATCATATGGACAGAGAAGAGATCAAAAAGTATATTCCCCACCGCGAACCCATGCTCCTGGTGGACGAGACCACCCTGGATCCGGACGGAACCGGACACGGAAAATACAGGATCCGCGAGGATGAATTCTTCTGCCGGGGACATTTCCCGGGCAATCCCATGGTCCCGGGTGTCATCCTGTGCGAGATCATGGCCCAGAGTTGCACACGCCTGATGCTGGACGCCCTGGACGGCAACATCGCTGTATATCGCGGCATCGACCAGGTGAAGTTCAAGAACACCGTCCGTCCGGGCGACCTGTGCGAGGTCACCTGCCGGATCGACGACCGCAAGGCCGGCGTCTTCAACTGCTCCGCCAAACTGGAGGTGGACGGTAAGCTCTGCTGCCGTGGGAAACTTACTTTTGCGGTGATTCCGGATCCGATGAAGGGCGCTTGAAGCGCCCTTTTCCTTTATCAGAGAATCGCCATCCGGTCGACGGCGACTTCCGCCAGGCGGCGGATGAACGGCTTGTAGTCCGGGTTGGAACTCTGCAGGTAGCGGTTCGCGACGACGCAGCACACGGTACCGGCATGGTGACCCAGGTGTGCGGCGAAGCCGGCAAGCGGCGCGCTCTCCATTTCGAAGTTGGTGATGCGGTAGGGGACGTCTCCCAGCTGGAAGCGGAAGGACTCGATCCTTTCAAGCATGTCCGGCATGGCCAGCGGGATCCGGACTACGCGGCCCTGCGGCCCGTAAAAACCGGGGGCGGAGATGGTTACGCCCTGCAGCGTGACATCTTTCATCAGGTTGAGGATCTTTTCCGACTCTTTCACGAAATACGGGGACGGAAGCGTCTTCTCCCAGTTCATATGGGCCTTGAAGGCCTCCTCCACCGCAGGGATGGTGATCCTGTCCCGGTTCCCATACCAGTTCATGACACCGTCAAAGCCGATGGAGATATGCGAGAGGATGAAAGAACCCAGCGGAATATCCGCATGCAGGGCGCCGGAAGTGCCGATGCGGAGAATGTTCAGGGACCGGTGCACGGGCTTGACTTCCCGGGTGGCGAAATCCACGTTCGCCAGGGCGTCCAGTTCGGTCATCACGATGTCGATGTTGTCGGGACCGATGCCGTGCGACAGGACGGTGATGCGCTTGCCGTTGCGCCGGCCCGTGACGGAAACGAACTCGCGGGCGGCGTGGCGGAACTCCAGTTCGTCCAGCAGGTCCGCGATCATGTCCACGCGGCCGGGGTCTCCGACGAGGATCACGTTGTCAGCCAGTTCCTCCGGCTTGAGGTGGATATGGAATGCGGAGCCGTCTCCGTTGATGATCAGTTCAGATTCAGGAATTCTCATGACAATTGCATTATGTGATAGAAGGCAAATATAGGTTTTTCCGCGTACAATTCCTATCTTTGCATAAACAATCGACCTATGTGGCAGAGAATTCAAACCCTATATCTGGCGATCTCCGTCGTCCTTCTCTTCATCCTGTGCTTCAGTGACCTGTACACCGTCCTGGATGCGGACGGAATGCAGTATGTGACTTACTGGCAGTTCCGGAAGCCCTATTTCGGCATTCTTCTGGGCGTCCTCATCGCGATGACGGTCCTTGCCCTCGTGACCTTCAAGGTCCGTATCCTCCAGATGCGCCTCGCGACCCTTTCCGGTCTCGTCGCCCTGGGCATGACCGGTTGGCTTGCCTACTACTATTTCACGATGCCCAAGGACGTGGTCACCTTCAAGTGGACCATCATCTTCCCGCTCATCGTCGCCATCTGCAATTTCCTCGCCGCCCGCGGCTGCTTCCAGGACCAGCTCATGGTCGAGAGCGCCTACCGGGTCCGGGAATCCCGCAAGCGCGACCGGAAGAAAAAGTGATCTTTTTTTCTGCTTGTGCTATAGTCTGGCACAATAAGGCCGTACCTTTGCATCAGAAAACAAAAGGTACGGCCATGAAAAACACAGATTACAACAGCATCAGCACCCTCGGTTCCTTCCTCTCTTCCGACACTTCCTTCCAGGCCCTGAAGGACCTGATCGACGAGTTCGGCCTGGAGGTGGAGGAGGTTACTTCGCTTTGAGCGTAACCGCGATGGATTCCTTGTCCGCCGCGAGTCCCACCTTGAGCTCCCGGACCTCTTCCGTCCCTTTCTGGCGGGACGAGAGGACGCGGTCGGAGATGATGAACTCGGACACCGGATCCTCGATATAGCGCGTGATGGCCCGCTTGAGCGGCCGGGCCCCGTAGGCGGGATCGTACCCTGCCTCGGCAACGAAACGCTTCGCGGACGGAGTCACCGTAATCCGGTAACCCGCTTCCAGCGCCCTGGCTTTCAGGTCCTTCAGTTCGATGTCGATGATCCGCTCGATGTCCTCCCGGGACAGGGAATTGAAATAGACCTGCTCGTCCACCCGGTTGATGAATTCCGGTGGAAATGCCTTCTTGACCGCCTTGGCGACCACATTCTTCCGGTCGTCTTCCAGTTTCCTTCCGGCGGTCGCAAACCCGATTCCGTTCCCATATTCCTCCACTTCGCGGCTTCCCACGTTGGAAGTCATGATCACGATGGTGTTCTTGAAATCCACCGTCCGGCCGTTGCTGTCGGTCAGGCGGCCTTCGTCCATCACCTGCAGGAGCAGGTTGAAGATGTCCGGATGGGCCTTCTCGATCTCGTCCAGCAGGACCACGCAGTAGGGCTTGCGGCGCACCCGTTCGGACAGCTGCCCGCCCTCTTCGTAGCCCACATAGCCGGGAGGCGCGCCGATGAGGCGCGAAACGGAGAATTTCTCCATGTACTCGCTCATGTCGATCCGGACCATGTTTTCCTCGGAATCGAACAGGTATTCCGCCAGCGACCGTGCCAGCTGCGTTTTTCCCACGCCCGTGGGGCCGAAGAACAGGAACGTACCAATGGGACGGTGCGGGTCCTTGAGCCCGGCCCGGCCCCGCTGGATGGCCCGGACCACCGTGTCGATGGCACTGTCCTGGCCGATGATGCGGGATTTGAGGCGCTGGCTCATCTTCAGGATGCGGTTTCCTTCGGATTCGGCCACGCGGCCGGCCGGGATTCCTGTCATCTTGGAGACGACCGACGCGATGTCCTCGCCGGTGACGACGGACGGGCTGCCCTTTTTCCGGGCGAGGTTCAGCCGCACCATGGAGCCGGCCTCGTCCAGGGCGTCGATGGCCTTGTCGGGCAGGGATTTGTCGGTGATGTAGCGGTCCGTCAGGCGGACGGCGGCCTCCAGAGCCTCGTCCGTATAGGTGATGTGGTGGAAGTCCTCGTAATGGGATTTGAGGTGCCGGAGGATTTCCAGCGTCTCATTGACATCGGTGGGCTCCACGACGATTTTCTGGAACCGCCGGTCCAGGGCGCCGTCCTTCTCCACGATCTTCGTGAATTCGTCCATGGTGGTCGCGCCCACGCACTGGAGTTCGCCACGGGCCAGGGCCGGCTTGAGCATGTTGGCCGCGTCCAGGCTGCCGGACGCCCCGCCGGCGCCCACGATGGTGTGGAATTCGTCGATGAACAGGATGAGGTCCGGATCCGTCTGGGCCTCTTTGATGATGGCTTTCAGGCGTTTCTCGAAATCGCCCCGGTACTTGGTGCCGGCCACCACCGACGCGATGTCCAGCGATATGATCCTTTTCTTGGCCAGGACGGGGGAGATGTCCCCGGAGGCGATCCTCAGGGCAATCCCTTCCACGATGGCGGACTTGCCCACGCCCGGCTCGCCGATGAGCATCGGATTGTTCTTCTTGCGCCGGCCCAGGATTTCGATGACGCGGGCGATCTCCGTATCACGGCCCACGACCGGGTCCAGTTTCCCTTCCCGGGCGGCCTTGGTCAGGTCGTAGCCGAACTCCTCCATGTCCACGCCGCCCTTCTTGCCGGTACCGGCCTCTTCCTCCTCGTTTTCGGCATCGGCCTGGGCAGGCTGCTGGTCCTGACCCGGGACGCAGAGCATCCCCTCGCTTTCCATGTAGGAGAGCATTTTGCCGTAATCCACGCCGCGGGCGCGGAGGTAAGCCTGTCCGTAACTGTCCGTCGTGCGGCACAGGGCGAGCAGCAGGTGGTGCGGGGCGGCCTCCGGACTCTTGAGCCGGGTCGCCTCCATCACGGTGATGCTCAAGACGTTCTGCGCCTGGCGGGAGAAATTGATATGGTCGATCTCGGAGTAGGGGATCGTCTCGTTGGTGAAGATCCTTCCGTCGATGAAGGTCTTCAGCTCCGCCGGCTCGACGCCGAGGCCCCGCAGGGTTTCGAAAGCGGTGTTCTCCTCGTGCCGGATGATGCCGAGAAACAGATGGTCCGGGCCGATGCCGTAGCTGCCGGTGCGCATCGCCTCTTCGCGGGCGTATTTGATGATGCCGTTAAGCTGGTCTGAAATCTGTATTTGCATATGTGGGTATAAATATAGGCATTTTCCCCATTATCAACAATCGTGCGCGGAAGGCGCTTCGGACAATTTGTCAGTCTTTGAAAAGTCAGGAATATTGACTATATTTGCAAGTTAATAGTTACTACGGAAAAAATGGACAATAACGAAGAGAAGAATCAGCTGGAAGAGCCCCTCTCCACGGGACTGATCCAGCCTGTGGAGATCGATCACGAAATGCGTACGGCGTACATCGACTATTCGATGTCCGTCATCGTTTCCCGTGCACTTCCCGACGCCCGGGACGGCCTCAAGCCCGTCCAGCGCCGCGTGCTTTACGGCATGAACGAAATGGGTGTCAAATATAACGGACAGACCAAGAAATCCGCCCGTATCGTGGGTGACGTGATGGGTAAGTACCACCCGCACGGCGACTCCAGCGTGTACGACGCGATGGTCCGTCTGGGACAGTGGTGGAACCAGCGGTATCCGCTGGTCTGGGGCCAGGGTAACTTCGGCTCCATGGACGGAGACTCTCCGGCCGCCATGCGTTACACCGAAGCCAAGCTCGAGAAGATGTCCGAGGACGTCCTGGCCGACATGGAGAAGGACACCGTGGACATGACCTCCAATTTCGACGACACGCTCCAGGAACCGACGGTGCTCCCGACCAAGGCTCCGCTGCTCCTGCTGAACGGCGCCTCCGGCATCGCCGTGGGTATGGCCACGAACATGGCCCCGCACAACCTCGGCGAGTGCTGCGACGCGATCTGCGCCTACATCGACAATCCCGAAATCACCACGGATGAGCTGATGCAGTACATCAAGGGCCCCGATTTCCCGACCGGCGGCATCGTCATGGGCCGAAGCGGCATCAAGGAGGCCTATGAGACCGGCCGCGGCCGTGTCGTCGTGCGCTCCAAGACGGAAATCGAGGTGGACGACCGCGGCCACGAGACCATCGTCGTCACCGAGATCCCTTACATGGTGAACAAGCGCGAGATGATCGAGAAGATCGCGCAGATGGCCGAGGAAAAGAAAATCGAAGGCATTTCCTATATCAATGACGAGAGCTCCCGCGAGGGTATCCGCGTGGTCATCCGGCTCAAGCAGGGGACGAATTCCGGCGTCGTGCTGAATACCCTGTTCAAGTACACCCCGCTTCAGTCCAGCTTCTCGTTCAACAACGTCGCCCTCGTGAAGGGTCGTCCTCGCACCCTCTCCCTGAAGGAAATCATTCAGAACTTCGTGGACTTCCGCCATGAGGTCGTCGTGCGCCGCACCCGCTTCGAACTGGACAAGGCCCAGAAGCGCGCCCACATCCTGGAAGGCCTCCTCAAGGCGATGGACATCATCGACGAGATCGTCCACGTCATCCGCTACGAGGCCAAGAGCCGGGACGATGCGAAGGTCATCCTGATGGAACGCTACGAATTCACCGAGCCCCAGGCCGCCGCGATCGTCGCCCTCACCCTGGGCCAGCTCGCCGGCTTGGAACGGGAGCGCCTCCGCAACGAGTACGAAGAACTGGAGAAGTTCATCGCCCACTGCGAGGCCGTCCTCGCCAGCGTCGAGCTCCAGCTCGGCATCGTCAAGGACGAGACCCGCGAACTCAAGGAAAAGTACGGTGATGCGCGCCGCACGGAGATCACCTTCTCCGAGGACGAATTCAACCCCGAGGATTTCTATGCCGATGAGGACCAGGTCATTACCATCTCCCACCTCGGCTACATCAAGCGCACCGCCCTCACCGAGTTCCGCACCCAGAACCGCGGCGGCGTGGGCATGAAGGCCAGCGCCACCCGCGACGCGGACTTCATCGAGCACATCTACATCGCCAACAACCACTCGACGCTCCTCCTGTTCACCCAGAAGGGCCGTTGCTACTGGCTCAAGGTCTATGAGATCCCGGAAGGCAACCGCACCTCCAAGGGACGCGCCATCCAGAACATCATCATGATCGAGCCGGACGACAAGGTCAAGGCCTATGTCAATGTGAAGACCCTCAAGGACGAGGATTTCATCAACAACAACTACATCATGATGGTCACCCGCCAGGGTATCGTCAAGAAGACTTCCCTGGAGGCCTACTCCCGTCCGCGCACGAACGGCGTGAACGCCATCAACGTCCGCGAGGACGACGAACTGCTCGAGGCCATCCTCACCAACGGCCGCTGCAACATCATGATTGCGGCCCATGGCGGACGCTGCGTCCGCTTCGACGAAACGGAGGCCCGTCCGCTCGGCCGAACCTCCACCGGCGTGCGTGGCATTAATCTTGATGAGGGGGATTATGTGATCGGTGTCCTTTGCCAGGATCCGGAAGCCGAAGGGGCGGCGGACCGTCAGGTCCTCGTGGTCTCCGAGAACGGATACGGCAAGCGCTCCGACCCGATGGAATACCGTCAGACCGCCCGTGGCGCGAAGGGTGTCCGCACCCTCAACATCACGGAGAAGACCGGAGCCCTGGTGGCCATCAAGAACGTCTGCGACGACGACGACCTGATGATCATCAACCGGTCGGGAATGACGATCCGGATGCCGGTCAAAACCATCCGCTTGGCGGGACGCGCCACCCAGGGGGTGAAACTGGTGAGCATCCGGGAAGGAGATTCCATCGCCGCCGTATCGGTCGTGGCCCATTCCGACGAGGAGGAGTCCCAGCCGGCGGAGAACCAGGAAGTGAAAAATGAGAATGAAAATAACAACTAACTAATTGTCAATAAAATGAAGAAATTATTTCTTGCCCTCGCGCTCGTTGCCTCGGTGCAGGTAGCAAACGCCCAGATCAAGTCCGACGCCGACATCCAGAAGGCGATCGACAAGGCCGAAGCCACTGCCAATGACGCCAAGAAGGGTGCCAAGCCCGCTCCTTGGATGAAGCTCGGCCAGGCTTATGTCACGGCCTACTCCAACCCTACGGCGAACATTTCGACGGGTATCGACAAGCAGACCTTCGCCCTGATGGCCGGTGAGAAGCCGTCCGCCACGGAAATGGTCACGCTCGACGGCCAGACCTACGAGAAGCAGGTTCTCAGCCGCGCCAACGTCTATTTCAACCAGGCCGGCCAGCTTGCCCTCGTGGAGGTCACCAAGCCGTCCGTCGCCGGAGATCCGCTCGAGAAGGCTGTCAAGGCTTATGTGAATGCCTACCAGCGTGGTGCCAAGGTGAAGGAAGTCGATGAGGCCCTCCAGAACATCACCGGTTTCTATTACAACGACGCCATCACGGCCTATACCATGGGCAATCTTCCCAAGGCTTCCGACCTGTTCGGCAAGGCTGCCGAAACCTCGATGACCGCTCCTTGCTCCAAGATCGACACGAACGCCGTTTACAATACGGCCTTCACCGCCGTCAACGCCGGCAACTTCGAGCGTGCGAAGCAGTACTACAACAAGTGCCTGGACCTCAAGTACACCGCGGAAGGCAATGTTTATTCTTCCCTGGCGAACTGCGCCCTCGCGGAGAAGGACACCACCGCTGCGAAGAACTTCCTGGCCGAAGGCATGAAGCTCTATCCGGACAATTCCTCCATCCTCACCGGTCTCATCAATCTGTACATCCAGCAGAAGGAGGATCCGAAGAAGATTGTCGAACTCCTGGACGAGGCCAAGGCCCAGATGCCCGACAATCCTTCCCTCTACTATGTGGAAGGTAACATCCTGATGGGTGTCAAGGAGTATGACGGCGCTCTCAAGGCCTACAAGAAGGCTTCCGAGATCGATCCCAACTACGAGTGGGGTTACTATGGTGAAGGTGTCCTCTGGTATCAGAAGGCCGTCGATGCGCAGACCGCTGCCAACGAGCTTCCTTACAACGCCTACAAGGAGTACGACCAGAAGATGGAAGAGCTCTCCCAGAGCCTGAAGAACGCGATCCCCGCTTTCGAGGCCTGCTATGCCAAGACTGCCGACGAGGCCGTCAAGATGGCTGCCGCCGACAACCTCAAGCGCATCTACTTCGCTCTCCGCAACGACAACCCTGAATACCAGGCTGCCTACGAGAAGTACAATGCGATCGTCGGTGCCGAGTAAGCTACCGGTCTGCATCACACTGATTTACATGTTCCTGTCCGGCACGGCTGCCCTTGCGCAGCGGCTGCCGGACAGGAATGTCACAACCGGACCGGTCCTGGAAACCCTCCGGCCGCTGGAATTCGACCTGCTTCCGCCGAAACCCGATACCGTGTCCATCTTCATCGTCGGGGACATCATGAGCCACCGGGCCGTGTCCAAGAGTGCGGAAGAGCACGGGTTCGGCACCTTCTTCAAGCATATCGAAGACCGGATCGGGGGAGCGGACCTGGCCATCGGCAATATGGAGTTCCCGCTGGCCGGGAAACCCCATACGGGATATCCGGCGTTCTCCGGGCCGGACGAGTATCCGCAGTATCTTTCCGACATCGGCTTCGACGTGTTCCTGACGGCGAACAACCATATCCTGGACAAGGGGACGGCGGGACTCCGGCGCACGATCGAGGTCCTGGAACAGAAAGGGCTCATGTACACGGGCATCGCCGCGACGGCTGCGGCCGATACGCTCCTGAACCCCCTGATGCTCCATGTCCGGGGACTTCGGATCGCCATCGTCAACTTTACCTACGGGACCAATGTCGGTCCCTGGGACAAGTGGCCCAAGGTCAATTACATGCGTAAAGCCGAGATCCTGCCCATGCTCGAGCGGGCGAAGGCTTCGGAGGCGGACCTGGTGATGGTGTTCCCGCACTGGGGCATCGAATACCGGCTCCATCATGACCAGGAGCAGGAAGAACTGGCCCGCTGGCTGGTGGAGAACGGGGCCGATGTGATCGTCGGGGCCCATCCGCATGTGATCCAGGATGTCCAGTACATCGGCGGGGCACCCGTCATCTATTCGCTGGGGAATGCGCTCTCCAACCAGAACGACCTGAATTCCCGCCTGGAGATGGCGGTCACGCTGAAGATCGTGCTGGAACGCAACCAGGATCCCCGGCTGCTGGAACCTGCCTACGAATACCTCTGGTGCACGAAACCCGGGATGGTGGAAGATTCCTATTCCGCCGTGCCCGTCACTTTGCCGGACTCCCTGTGGCGGGTGAAGTCCGACCATACCGACATGCTAGCCACATACAAGAAAATCCATGAAGAAAACCATCCAGCTGGAAGCCATTGACCCTGTGGAGCTTTACGGGGCCGGCAACAAGATCCTCACCGAGTTCTGCTCCTATTTCCCGCACATGAAAGTGGTGGCGCGGGGACATGAACTGATTCTGGAAGGCCGCGAGAGCGACATCGAGGAGTTCCAGGTCCGGTTCGGGGAACTCATCGAGCGCCGGCACCGGAAAATGAACCTCACCGTGTATGACGTGGAGGACATTTTCGACGGAACCACGTCCGCGGAAAAGTTCCGCCTGACCGGAGATGCGATCATCGTCCACGGTACGGACGGGAAGCCGATCCGGGCCCGGAACAAGACGCAGGAGGAACTGGTCAAGGCATACTTCGACAATGACCTGATCTTCGCTGTGGGCCCTGCCGGGACGGGAAAGACCTATATCGCCATCGCCCTGGCGGTGAGGGCGCTCAAGAACCGGGAGATCAAGCGGATCATCCTCACACGTCCCGCCGTGGAGGCGGGGGAGCGGCTGGGTTTCCTCCCGGGTGACCTCAAGGACAAGCTGGATCCGTATCTCCAGCCGCTGTACGATGCGCTGGAAGACATGATCCCGTCCCGGAAACTGCAGGAGTTCATGGCCGACGGGACCATCCAGATCGCTCCGCTGGCCTACATGCGCGGCCGGACGCTGGACCGGGCCTGCGTGATCCTGGATGAGGCCCAGAACACGAACCTCGGCCAGCTCAAGATGTTCCTGACCCGTATGGGAACGAGCGCGAAGTTCATCGTCACGGGAGACGCGACGCAGATCGACCTTCCGCGTCGCTCCGATTCGGGACTGCTGACGGGCATCCAGCTCCTGAAAGGACTTAAAGGCGTGGCTACCATCACTTTCCGGAACGAGGACATTGTACGTCATCCGCTGGTGACGAAGATTGTCAAGGCCTTCGACGCGCACGAAAACCGCCCCGGCGATTTTGAAGGCGAATGAAAAACCATTAACTTTGCAAGTTAATAAAACTGGTGTCTATGAAACGGGCCGTCCTACTTTCTCTCTGTGCCGCCACGCTGCTTGTCAGCAGCTGTGACTTTTTCCGTTTCCTGGCCGGGCGCCCCACTTCCGAGGAGATCGAGACGAGGCGGATCGAAATGGAGCGTATCCAGGAGGAAATCCGCCTGCAGGCGGAGCTGGACTCCCTGGAGGAAGTCCGTCAGCGGATGGCCGATTCCCTGGCCGCCCTGGAGACGCATCTGCTGGACTCCCTGTCCCAGATCAAGGGGACGATCCTCAATCCCTCGAAACTCGGAGGGCTTTATACGACCAAACTGGAAGCCCGCTACAGCATCATCGTGGGGGCTTTCCGGACCCGCTCCTATGCGGAACGGAAACTGAACCAGTGTACCGCGGCCGGTTATACGGCGACGATCGTGAGTTTCCGGAACGGTCTTCTGGCCATTTCCGTATGCCCGTCCAACAGCCTGAATGAAACGGTGCAGAAGCTGCGCGAACTGCGCGGGAACGGAATTTGCCCGAAGGACGGTTGGATTTTGATCAATGAATGACAAGATGACCAGACGATTCCTTCTTGCGGCAGCCCTGCTGCTCCTCACGACAACCCTCCCGGCCCAATTCAGGACGGGAGCATCCGGTTATGACGACCTGTACGATTCGGAGACGGTCCATGCCCTCAAGGAGCATGTCTCCTACCTTTCATCCGCTGCCCTCGAAGGGCGTAAGGCCGGATCGGAAGGGGAGAAGGAGGCCGCCCGGTATGTGTCCCGCTTTCTGGAGGAGCATGGAATCGACCTGATCTCTCCGGCGGACGGGCAGGAATTCGGAATTGCCCGGGAAGGGGTGGACACATTGAACTCCCGCAATGTCATCGGTTTCCTTCCGGGATGGGACAAGGCCTTGAATGACAGGTATATCGTGATCGGCGCCCGGCTGGATAACCTGGGAATGGACACCTACCTGGTGGATGGTGTGGAGACCCCCCGCATCTATTTCGGGGCCAACGGGAACGCCTCCGGCCTCGCGATGCTCCTTGAACTGGCCGCCCGGCTTTCGACGAACCGGGTCCTGATCCGCCGCAATATCCTTTTCGTGGCTTTCGGCGCCTCCCGGGAGACCCTGGCGGGTTCCTGGTATTTCCTGAACCGTTCCTTCTCCGACACGCCCCGTATCGACGCCATGGTGAACCTGGACATGCTCGGAACTGCCGAACTGGGTTTTTACGCCTACACTTCCTCCAACGAGGACTTGAACCGCATTGTCCGGAATCTCCAGGGGGAACTGCTTCCCATCCAGGCCGAGTTGACGACCGTCGAACCCTATTCCTCCGATCACCGTGCCTTTTATGACCGGGAGATTCCCTCCGTTCTGTTCACGACCGGCCGGTATCCGGAGCATGACACCGGCCGAGATTCCTACAGCATCGTGGATTTCGACGGAATGGAGCGGGAACTGGAATATATCTATAACTATACGATGTCCCTGGCCAACGGGCCGCGTCCCCTGTTCCGGCAGGACAGCCAGGTTTCCTCGTCGGTTCCGGAAAACGCCATTTCCTGGAATGACTGCGACGTGAAGCCGGTTTTCCTGACTTCCGACGATCCCTCCTTCTTCCTGGAAAAGTGGGTGTACCAGTATCTGAGGTATCCGAAGTATGCGCAGGAGAACGGCATCCAGGGACGGGTCCTGGTGGATTTTATCATCGATGAAAGCGGCAATGTCCGGGACGTGCGTGTCTCACGGGGAATCCACACCTCGCTGGATGACGAGGCGGTGCGGGTGATCTCGGCCTCCCCGAAATGGCGGCCCGGACGTCATCGGGGTAAGAAAGTCCGCGTGGCGGTTACGATCCCCGTGGACTTCCGCCTGGAAAAGACCTCCAAGGGAACCCTTGGAATCAACGGAAAGAGAATCAACTAATTACCTATGGAATACAACTTTATCGAGATTGAGAAACGGTGGCAGCAGTGGTGGGCCGCCCACAAGACCTTCCGGGCGGAACCTGACAGCCGGAAGCCCAAATACTATGTCCTGGACATGTTCCCTTATCCTTCTGGAGCGGGCTTGCATGTAGGACATCCGCTGGGCTACATTGCCAGCGATATCTTCGCCCGTTACAAGCGCCTGAAGGGCTTCAACGTCCTGCATCCGATGGGTTATGACGCCTTCGGCCTCCCGGCGGAGCAGTACGCCATCCAGACCGGCCAGCATCCGGAGAAAACCACCCACGAGAATGTGGCGCGTTATCGCAGCCAGCTGGACCGCATCGGTTTCTCGTTCGACTGGGACCGTGAGTTCCGTACCTCGGATCCGGACTATTACAAGTGGACCCAGTGGGCCTTCCTGAAGATGTTCGGCAGCTGGTACGACAACGGACTCCAGAAAGCGCGCCCCATCGAGGAACTCGTGGCCGCTTTCGAAAAGGGCGGTTCCGCGGCCGTGGATGCGGCGAACAACGATGCCCCCGAGTTCACTGCCCAGCAGTGGAATGCATTCACGGACAAGGAGAAAGCCGATGTCCTGATGCACTACCGCATCGCCTACCAGGGCGAATCCACCGTGAACTGGTGCCCGGCCCTCGGTACGGTTCTCGCCAATGATGAGGTGAAGGACGGTTATTCCGAGCGCGGCGGCCATCCTGTATTCCAGAAGAAGATGACGCAGTGGCAGCTCCGCGTATCGGCCTATGCCGGCCGGCTCCTGGATTCCCTGGAGCGCCTAGACTGGACCGATTCCCTGAAGGAGATGCAGCGCAACTGGATCGGCAAGTCCCAGGGCGCCGAGATGGTGTTCCGGATGGAATGCGACGGCGTTTCCCACGATGTCACCATCTTCACCACCCGGGCCGATACCGTCTTCGGCGTGACCTTCATGGTCCTGGCTCCGGAGAGCGAATGGGTGGAGAAACTCACTTCCGCATCCCGGAAAGAGGCCGTGGAGGCCTATCTGGACCAGGTCAAGAAGAAGACCGAGCGCGAACGCATCGCCGGCAAGGCGGTGACGGGCGTGTTCTCCGGTTCCTATGCCGTGAATCCGCTCACCGGGGAGAAGATCCCTGTGTGGATCGCCGAATATGTCCTCGCCGGCTACGGTACGGGTGCCATCATGGCCGTTCCCGCCCACGACAGCCGCGACTATGCTTTCGCGAAGAAGTTCAATCTCCCCATCGTCCCGATCATCGAGGGGGCCGATGTTTCCGAATCCAGCTATGATGCCAAGGAAGGCGTGATGTGCAACAGCGGCTTCCTCACGGGCATGAGCGTGAAAGAGGCGATCCCGGCCGCCATCGACTATGTGGAGGCCCATGGACTCGGACGCCGGAAGGTCAATTACCGGCTCCGCGACGCCATCTTCTCCCGCCAGCGCTACTGGGGTGAACCCTTCCCGATCTATTTCAAGGACGGGATCGCGACGCCGGTTCCTTTCGACAGGCTTCCGCTTACCCTGCCGGAGATCAGCGAATACAAACCTACCGAGGCAGGAGAACCGCCGCTGGCCCGGGCGAAAGATTGGACCTATGACGGTTATCCGCTGGAAACCAGCACGATGCCGGGTTTCGCCGGCTCCAGCGCCTACTATCTCCGGTATATGGATCCGCACAACGACAAGGCGCTCGTTTCACGCGAGGCGGACGAGTACTGGCGCAGTGTGGACCTGTATGTGGGAGGTACGGAGCATGCGACGGGACACCTGATCTACAGCCGCTTCTGGAACAAGTTCCTGTATGACCTCGGCTACGTGTGCGAAGACGAACCCTTCCGCAAGCTCATCAACCAGGGCATGATCCAGGGCCGCTCCAACTTCGTGTACCGGATCGTGAACACCAATACCTTCGTCTCCTGCGGCCTCAAGGACCAGTATGAGACGACGGAGATCCATGTCGATATCAACATCGTCCGGAACGACCGGCTGGACCTCGAAGCCTTCAAGGCCTGGCGTCCGGAGTTCGCCACCGCCGAGTTCATCCTCGAGGACGGCGAATACATCTGCGGCTGGGCCGTGGAGAAGATGTCCAAGTCCATGTACAATGTCGTGAATCCCGACCAGGTATGCGACACTTACGGGGCGGATACCCTCCGTCTCTATGAGATGTTCCTGGGGCCGGTGGAGCAGTCCAAGCCGTGGGATACCAAGGGCATCGACGGCGTGAACCGTTTCCTGAAGAAGGTGTGGCGCCTGTTCTGGGACCGTGACAACTGGCTGGTCACCGATGAAAAGCCCACGGCGGACGAACTCAAGTCCCTGCACAAACTGATCGGCAAGGAGCAGGAGGATATCGAGAACTTCTCCTACAACACGACCGTGTCGGCCTTCATGATCGCCTTGAACGAATTGCAGAACTGCCACAAGCGGGCCATCCTGGAACCGCTGCTTATCCTGCTTTCCCCGTTCGCCCCGCACATTACGGAAGAACTGTGGCACCAGCTGGGCCACGAGGATTCCATCACTTATGCCGCTTTCCCGGAGTACCACGAGGAATATACGGTGGAGAACACCGTCAAGTACCCCGTCTCCTTCAACGGAAAGACCCGTTTCTTCATCGATGTCCCGGCCGACAAGGCCCCGGCCGACGTGGAAGCGCTGGTCCGTGCCCATGAATCCACCCCGCGTTACGTAGGTGATCAGCACATTGTGAAAGTCATCGTCGTTCCGGGCCGAATCGTCAACGTCGTCCTCAAATAAACTATGGCAAAACTTAAAAGCAACCCCCTGACTATCATCAAGGAATGGGCCCTGGTGACCCTGGGCATCCTGATCTATGTGACGGGATGGTCCATTTTCCTGATGCCCAACAACCTGGTAGGCGGTGGCGTGTCCGGTATCGCTTCCATGATCCAGTATGCCACGGGAGGAGCGATCCAGATGGGTTACTCCTACTTCGTCATCAACGCCATCCTCATCGTCGTGGCCACGATCGTGATCGGCATGGGATTCGGCGCCAAGACCATCTACGCCATTATCCTGGCGTCCGTAGGCCTTCGCTTCCTCCCGGAACTGATCCCGCTGGAGATCATTCAGACCCTTGCCCTGCAGAACGGCAAGCTGATGTCCACCCTGTGCGGCGGCGTCATGGCCGGCATCGGCATCGGCATGTCTATCTCCAACGGCGGCAGCACGGGCGGAACGGATATCATTGCGCTCATCTACACGAAGTACCGCAATGTCTCGCCGGGCAAGGTAATCCTGTACTTGGACTTCGTCATCATCCTGTCCTCCCTGCTCATTCCCTCCATCGTTCCGGATCTGGATCCGACGACGGGAAAGCCGCTTCTGGGAGCCGACGGACAGCCGCTTTCGCATCTCATGCCGTTCTCCGAGAAGGTGACCACGGTTATCTACGGCCTTATCCTCGTGACGGTGAACGGCCGGGTGATCGATGCCTACCTTTCGGGATCGCAGCAGAGTGTCCAACTGTTCATCCTGTCCAAGAAGTATGCGGAGATTGCCGATTCCATCACGCATGACCTGCACCGGGGCGTCACCGTCCTGGACGGCAAGGGCTGGTACACCCAGGCTCCGACCGAGGTCCTGATGGTCATTACCCGCAAGACGGATCTGAACCTGCTTCTCAAGTATATCAAGGCCATCGACCCGAACGCCTTCCTGTCCGTCTCGTCCGTGAACGGTGTGTATGGCCAGGGCTTCGAGTCCATCAAAGGAAAATAGGCGTCTCCCTGCCGGGCGAAAAACCGTCAGAGAATGAGTGCAACCCTGATGCTGTTTTTCGCTCCGGCGCTCCTGACCGGAGTGTACTTCCTGGGTCGGGTCCAAGCCCTCCACGGGCCGGGACGCCGGCCGACCTCCTCCCCTGAAAAGGGGCGCGACACCGTTTCACAGCAGGCAGACGGGCCTGGCGCTGTTGACCAGTTTCTGTATGACAGGTGTTGCCGGTACATGGCGGACCGGAAACCTTTCCTGGTGGAGTCCTTCTCCCTGGGCGATCTTTCCAATGCGCTGTTTACCAATAAGGTGTACCTCTCCAAGACCATTAATTACTATTCCGGCAAGAACTTCAGGAACTACATCAACTACTATCGTGTGATGTATGCGATGGAACTTTTCCGGAAAAACAAGTCGCTCCGGGTGACAGAACTCGGCCATTTGGCCGGTTTCCGTTCCAATACGACCTTCAACCAGGCTTTCAAACTGGTGATGGAGGAATCCCCGAGCACTTGGTGCGCACGGTTAAGGAAGAGGAACCGGGAATCCACGAAGTAATAACCTGTCCCGGCAGGGAAGCCGCCGGACCCCGACCCCGAAAGAGGCCGGGGTTTTCCGTCTATACTCCCTTCCAGGACGCGGGGACGGGGGCTTCGAGGAAGATTTCCGTCTTCTTGACGGGATGGATCAGTCGGATGGAACGGGCGTGAAGGGAGATGCCGCCGTCGGGATTGGAACGGGGAGCTCCGTATTTGAGGTCGCCCTTGATGGGACAGCCGATATGGGCAAGCTGGCAGCGGATCTGATGGTGGCGGCCGGTCAGGAGTTCTACCTCCAAGAGATGATAGCGCTCCGTACTCTTCAGGTAGGTGTATTTCAGCTTCGCCTCTTTGGCTTCATGGCCGGGGCCCTTGGCGATGAATGATTTGTTAAGCTTCTCGTTTCGGGTCATCCAGTCCGTCAGGAGGGCCGATTCGGGCGTGGGTTTTGTGCAGCACAGGGCCCAGTACGTCTTATGTACGTCGCCGCTGCGGAACATCGCATTCAGGCGTTCCAGCGCCTTGGAGGTTTTGGCGAATACCACGATGCCGCTCACCGGCCGGTCCAGGCGATGGGTAACGCCCATGAACACCTGGCCAGGTTTCAAGTCCCGCTGTGCGATAAACGCCTTGAGCGTCTCGCTCAGCGGCTCGTCTCCCGTCTTGTCACCCTGTACGATCTCGCCCGTGCGCTTGTTGAAGATCAGGAGGTGATTGTCCTCATACAGAATACGTCCGGCCAGGTCGTCGTATTCGCTTTGCGGCATCTGTCTGTATCCCATCGCTGTCAGAATTTGGTGCAAAGATAGTGACATTTTGTCATAATTGCATCCTTGGCACGGAGTTCGATGAAAGGGAATCGCCGCCCGCACCGGACGGCCTTGAAACGTAAAACAAATAAATATCGAATATTATGGGAAAGATTATCGGAATCGACCTTGGAACCACGAACTCGTGCGTGGCCGTGATGGAAGGCAACCAGCCTACCGTCATCATCAATAACGAGGGACAGCGCACCACCCCGTCCGTCGTCGCTTTCACCGACGGCGGCGAGCGCAAGATCGGCAACCCGGCCAAGCGCCAGGCCATCACCAACCCGAACAACACCGTGTTCTCCATCAAGCGGTTCATGGGCGAGACCTATGACCGAGTGGGACAGGAAGTCTCCCGGATGCCGTACAAGGTGGTCCGCGGCGAGAACAACACCACCCGCGTGGACATCAACGGCAAGCTCTATACGCCGCAGGAGATCTCCGCCATGATTCTCCAGAAGATGAAGAAGACGGCCGAGGAGTACCTCCGTCAGGACGTGACCGAGGCGGTCATCACCGTCCCTGCCTACTTCTCCGACTCCCAGCGTCAGGCCACCAAGGAGGCCGGCCGCATCGCGGGACTGGATGTCAAGCGTATCATCAACGAGCCTACGGCCGCTGCCCTGGCCTATGGCCTGGACAAGAAGGACAAGGACATGAAGGTCGCGGTGTATGACCTCGGCGGCGGTACCTTCGATATCTCCATCCTCCAGCTGGGCGGTGGTGTCTTCGAGGTGCTATCCACCAATGGCGACACCCATCTGGGTGGCGATGACTTCGACCAGGTCATCATCGACTGGCTCGCCGGCGAGTTCGCTGCGGAGAACGGCGGTATCGACCTGAAGAAGGACCCGATGGCCCTCCAGCGTCTGAAAGAGGCGGCCGAGAAGGCGAAGATCGAGCTTTCCAGCCAGACTTCCACGGAGATCAACCTCCCGTACATCATGCCGGTGGACGGTATCCCCAAGCACTTGGTGAAGACCCTCACCCGCGCCAAGTTCGAGCAGCTGTCCGACAACCTGTTCCAGCGTTCCATCGAGCCGTGCCGCAAGGCCCTTGCCGATGCGCACCTGAACCCTTCGGACATCGATGAGGTCCTCCTCGTGGGCGGTTCCACCCGTATCCCTTACGTGCAGGAACTGGTGAAGAATTTCTTCGGCAAGGAGCCCAACAAGAGCGTGAACCCGGACGAGGTCGTCGCCATCGGCGCCGCCATCCAGGGCGGTATCCTCACCGGTGAGCTCCACGACCAGAACATCCTCCTGCTCGACGTCACCCCGCTTTCCCTGGGCATCGAGACCCTCGGCGGCGTGAACACCAAGCTCATCGAGGCCAATACCACCATCCCGGCCCGGAAGTCCCAGGTGTTCTCCACCGCGGCTGACAACCAGCCTTCCGTGGAAATCCGCGTCCTGCAGGGCGAGCGCCCGATGGCGAAGGACAACAAGCAGATCGGCGTTTTCCACCTGGACGGCATCGCTCCGGCTCCGCGTGGCATCCCGCAGATCGAGGTGACCTTCGATATCGACGCCAACGGTATCCTGAACGTTTCCGCGAAGGATAAGGCCACGGGCAAGGAACAGCACATCCGCATCGAGGCCAGCTCCGGCCTGTCCGACGCCGAGATCCAGCGCATGCGGGACGAGGCGAAGGCCAACGAGGCCGCCGACAAGGCCGAGAAGGAGCGCGTGGACAAGATCAACAACGCCGACGCCCTTACCTTCCAGGCGGAGAAGTTCCTGAAGGAGAACGGCGACAAGGTCCCCGCTGACATCAAGTCCGAGGTCGAGAGCAACTGCAACCTCCTGAAGGAGGCCGTGAAGAGCCAGAACCTCGCCGATATCGACCGCTACTCCGAGGCGCTGAACAAGGCCTTCGAGAAGATGTACCAGGCGGGTGCCGGTGCCCAGCAGGGCGGCCCTCAGGGTCCGTTCCAGGGTGGTCCCCAGGGACCGTTCAACGGCGGTGGCCAGCCGGGTGGCAACCCGGGCGGCGACCAGGGTCCGGACGAGCAGTAAACCGTTCCGGTCCAAGAATCAGTCCGGCCGATGGGATTCGGCCGGACTTTTTTCGTATCTTTGCGTCCGGTTAGCATGAACATGGTAAATTATCGTACGGCAAGAAGAAGATTCGGCCTGCTGTCTTTTCTGACAGTGGCCTTGCTGATCGGGGGCTGCGGCTCGCAGCGGAAGGTGTCCCGGCTCGGAAACGAGTCGGTGAAGATTTCCTTGCCCAAGGAAGCGGATTTCCTGCCCGACCAGGTATCCGGCATTCATTTCGAACATTCCGACACGATCGTCGTCCGGGGAGAGGATGGTCGCGACCTGCTTCTTCTGAAAGCGGTGAAAGACGAGACGACCGGAGAAATGGTGGCGACGGATGTATTGGATGCGGCCGTCGTCACGGCCCGCTTCCGGAATAAGGCGGAACGTGGCGGAAAGGTGGACATCGAGTTCCGGATCCGCGTCCCCGCGTCCATGATGGACCGGAAATGGGAGATAACGCTGCATCCCCGGATGTACATTCTGGGAGATGTGGTTGACCTGGATCCCGTCCTGGTGACCGGCCAGGATTTCCGTAGCCGGCAACTGCGCGGATACGAGCGCTACCAGCGTTTCCTGGACAGTATCGAGACGGATTCCACCGTTTTCGTGAACCATTTCCTGCTGGAGCGTTTCCTGGAGCGGAACATCCCGCAGATTTACCGTTTCCGGAACGATACGTCCCTGGTGAGCGAAGAGGAATTCGCCGCCTGCTACGGTGTTACGGAACAGGAGGCCGTGCAGCATTACACCCGCCAGTTCCAAAAGAAACGCAATGACCGGAAATGGGCATCCCGGGAGGAAAAGTTCCAGCGCCTGGTCAAGGTCCCGGTCCGGACGGAAGGGATCCGGCTCGATACGCTTTGGAAAGAGAACGACGGCGATTTCGTCTATGATTATGTCCATACCGTCACCACCCGCCCGAAACTCCGCAAGGTGGACGTCACGGTCTCGGGTGAGATCCATCAGCAGGAAAAGCGGCTGTACACCATCCCGGCGACCGATACACTGACATTCTACATCAGCACCTTGTCGGCTTTCGTGCATGACATCGTGCGCTACAAGACGGAAATCGTGTACCGTCGGGCGGAGGCGAATGCTTCCTGCTCCATCCAGTTCCCTGTGGGAAAGGACGAAATCCAGCCGGATTTGGGGGACAATGCGGCGGAGATCGGCCAGATCAAACGCCGTCTCCTGCACCTGGTCCGGAATGATACCTATGACCTGGACAGCATTCTCGTCACGGCGAACTGTTCTCCGGAAGGGGCCTGGGGGGTGAATTCCCGGCTGTCGGAAGGACGTGCCGGGTCCGTTTCCCGCTATTTCGAGCAGTATATGGAAGCCGTCCGGGATTCCCTCTTGCAGGAGAAGGGGTTCTCGGTGGATGCCGAGGGCAATATCCATCGGGAACAGGTGGGCCGGGTCCGTTTCCGGTCGCGTTCCCATCCCGAAAACTGGGAAGAACTGGACCGGCTGGTTGCGGAGAGCAGCCGGCTGGACGATCCGGCGAAAGAGCGGTATGCCCGCTTGCGGGATACCCGTGATCCGGACCGTCGGGAAGCTCTCCTGCGCGGGGAGTCGTTCTATCCTTATCTCCGGGACAGCCTGTATCCCTTGCTGCGGACCGTTTCCTTCGATTTCCACATGCATCGGAAGGGGATGGTGAAGGACACGGTGGAAACGACGGTGGTGGACGATGTGTATCGGGACGGAGTGCAGGCCATCCGGGACCGCGACTTCGAACGGGCGGCCACGTTGCTCGCCCCGTACAAGGATTATAACACGGCTGTAGCTTACTTGGCTATTGATCGGAATTACAACGCATTGGAGATTCTGGAGCGCCAAAAGCGGTCTCCGGAAGTGAATTACATGATGGCCATCCTGAAGTCCCGTCTGGGGGATATTCCGGGTGCGGTCCAGAGTTATCTGGCGGCCTGCGCTGCCGACCGGGTGTATGTTTCCCGCGGCAACCTGGACCCCGAGATCTCCACCCTGATCCGGATGTATGGCCTGAATAAACAAGATGATGAAGATGATTGGATGGAATAGGGGATGGCTGACGGCCATCGCGGCTTTCCTGGTTTCGGGCGGTATCGCCACGGCGCAGGAACAATTCGAACTGGGCTCTTTCTTCGACAAATGGTTCGTCCAGGGATCCGCCGGGATCCATTCGACGACGGATGTCCGGGTGAAAGGCGGCATTTCCGGACTGGACAAGCCGACCCTGGCTTCCGGGGCCGCCGTCGGAAAGTGGTTCTCGCCCCAGTTCGGCGCCCGGCTCTCCCTGGACGGTGCCCGTCTGTCCATGCAGGAGCGTAAGATCGGTTTCGGCTATGTCCATACGGACCTTCTCTGGAATGCCACCAATACGTTTTCGACTTATCGGCGGGACCGGTTCTGGGAAGTGGCTCCGTATTTTCACATGGGCTTTATCCATGAATTCGTTTCCGGGGACCGGACCCGGGTCCTGAACAACGAATATGCGGGAGGAATCGGTTTTATGAACCTGTTCCGTCTGCACGACCATGTGAGTCTCACGGCCGATTTCCGCGCCACGCTCCTGACGGAGGATGCTTCCGTGGTCTCGGGAATCGGTTATACGGGAATCGCAACGGCCCTGGCGGGTGTGTGCTATACGTTCGGAGACGGTGTCTGGAGGACCCGGAGACAGGCTTCCGGCAGGAAAGGAGAGCTATCCAACGGATTCTGGGACAATTGGTTCTTTGCGTTTGGCGGCGGAGTTAACGGGATTACCGGCATCCATCGCTGGGACAGCCGGGCGGCACTGGCCATGGAAGCCTCGGCCGGAAAATGGTTCTCCCCGCAGTTCGGAGCCAGGCTCGGTTGGCAGGGCCTCCGCTTCAGCCGTCGGGGAACGGCACCGGTTTCCGGTGTCCAGGTGACGGAACTGGATGGCTTTTTGCAGGAGGATTTCGGCTTTGCCTATGTCCACGGGGACTTTCTCTGGAACCTGACCAATACGGTTTCCCGCTACCGGGAAGACCGGGGGTGGAATTTGGCTCCCTATGCCCATATGGGCCTTCTGGAAGAATACGGGATCGGGGGAGGAGGCATCTTTGCCACCGAATTCGCGGCGGGTGCCGGACTCCTGAACACTTTCCGGCTGACTCCGGAACTGGACCTGTACGCCGATCTCCGTGGTTTCGTCCTTCGGGGGGCGGCTTCCGGAGACCGTGCGACAGGAGTTTCGCTCGCCGGCAGTGCCCTCGTGGGCGGGATGCTCCATATCGGGAAGTCGGTATTCGACAGTTTCCAGTCCGAAGGGACTCCTGTCCGGGAGGAGGACCGGAATTGGGCCGTTTCCGCGAATCTGGTGGATTATGCCCGGCTGGGAACCGTCCAGGCCGGTATCCAGTATGGGATTTCCCGGCATGTGTCCATCGATGCGGCTGCGCGGCTCAGCGGCCGTTCGCAAAGGTTTTCCGCCGGTGCGCGCTGGTGGCCCTGGTACATCTATTCCGGCTGGTGGGTCAAGGGACTTGCCCAAATCGAAAACAAGGAAGAGGCTTACGGAGCGGGGTTCTCCCTCGGTTACTCCCTCCTTCTGTCCCGCTGGCTGAATTTGGATCTCGGCATCGGAGGCTGGGGCGGCCGCAAGGGAACGGGCGACCGTTCCTGGTTCCTGGCTCCGAACGATATTACGGCCGCCCTGATGTTTGTTTTCTGACAGTTATTGCTTAATTTTGTATGATATAAATTGTGAAACGGATATGAAAAAGTTTGTTTTTGTGTGTCTGATTGCCCTGGTTGGAGCGGCCATTCCCTCCTTTGCCCAGAATGTGGAAGTCGTGGAACAGGCCCAGCAGCAGGTCCGTGAGAAACAGGATGCCCTGAACGATGCCGAGCGGATCCATCGCCAGCAGCAGGCGGACAGCCGCCGGAACGTGAATGCGGCCGAACGGATGATCGATTCCAACAAGGCCCTCGTCGAGCAGGCCAAGAAACGCATCAAGTCCCTGAAGGAAGACCTCAAGGCCCGGGAGGGAGAAATCAAGATCAAGAAGCAGGCCCTCAAGCTGGAGAAGGAATCCCTGAAGCTGGACGGCCGCCTGGACGGAGCCGACAAGGCCCGCCTCAAAGTGTCCGAGAATGAAATCAAGGGTCTTGAGCGCGACCTCAAGAACATCAAGCGGTACCTGAAGGATGAGAACAACCGCGTGAAGACGGCCCAGAAAACCATCAACAACTACAAGAAGCAGATCCGCGAATCCAAGAAAGCGGAACGGGCCGCCCGCCAGGACGTCCGTGACGCCAAGAAGGACATGAAGGCCTCCCAGAAGGAACTGAAGAACGCCACCCAGGTCCAGCAGAACCTGGAAGCCGCCCGTGAGGCCGCTGCCGCTGCCGAATCCCAGGTGGAGCAGACCTCCAAGAAGACGGAGGAGATCCTTCGCACGGAGTAATGTGGCCTTTTAGCAAATTTTGCGGAGAATGAGTACGAAAAGAAGGAATTTTCCCGTTCAGGGAATGGGGTGTGCCGCTTGTGTGGCGCGTGTAGAGAATACGCTCAAGGCTTGCAAGGGCGTGAGCGCCGTCAATGTGTCGCTGGCTTCCAATTCCGCCCAGGTCGATTATGATCCGGCGGTAGTCACCCCCGGTGAGATGAAGAAAGCCGTCCAGGATGCCGGTTATGACATGCTGGTGGACGGCTCCGACGACGAAGCTGACTCGGAAGCCGAGATAGCCAGGCAGGACGCCTTCAGCGCCCTGAGGAAAGACACCATTCTCGCCTGTGTGCTGGCGGCTCTCGTGATGCTGCTCAGCATGGGGTTCGAGGATTTCCCGGGGAAGGGATTCGTCCTGTGGGCCCTTGCGACGCCGGTCGTTTTCTGGTGCGGCCGCCGGTTCTTCAAGGCCGGTTTCAGCGCCCTGCGTCACGGAAGCGCCAACATGGACACGCTTGTGGCCCTTTCCGTGTCCATCTCCTATCTTTTCAGCGTTTTCAACCTCCTTTTCCCGCAGGTATGGACCTCGCAGGGACTGGAGGCCCATCTGTATTTCGAATCCGCGACGATGATCGTCGCCTTCATCCTCATCGGGCGTCTGCTGGAGGAACGGGCGAAGCACAGTACGACGGCGGCCATCCGTAAGCTCATGGGCCTGCAGGAAAAAGGCTCTACGGCCCGTCCCGGGGAAACGGTCCTGGTAAAACCGGGCGAACGCCTCGCGGTGGACGGCCTGGTGACGGACGGCTCTTCCTATGTGGATGAAAGTACGCTTACCGGCGAACCGGTCCCGGCGCTCAAGCAGGCCGGCTCCCACGTCTATGCCGGTACGATCAACCAGAACGGCGCCCTGACCGTGAAGGTGGAGAAGGTCGGGGAGAACACCCTCCTTTCCGGCATCATCCGGATGGTGCGGGATGCGCAGGGATCCAAGGCCCCGATCCAGAAGACGGTGGACCGGATCGCCGCGGTCTTCGTGCCCGTGATCATCGGCATTTCCGTCCTGACGCTCCTGATCTGGATCCTGTGCGGGGACGTCACCCTGGGCCTTCTGGCCATGGTGACGGTCCTCGTGATAGCCTGCCCGTGCTCCCTGGGCCTCGCTACACCGACGGCCATTATTGCCGGCATCGGCAACGGCGCCTCCAAGGGCATTCTCATCAAGGATGCAGAAAGCCTGCAGGTTGCCCGGAAGGTCCAGGCGATGGTCATGGACAAGACCGGCACGCTGACGGAAGGAAAACCTTCCGTGGTGGAGTCCGTCTGGGATCCTACCATCTTGACGGAAGATGACCCTAATGAACTGAACCTGCGGGATGTCCTCTATGCACTGGAGCATCGCTCCGAGCATCCGCTCGCGCTCGCCGTATGCGAGTCGCTGCGGGGCTGCGAGGATCTTCCTGTCGAGAATTTCCAGGCCATCCTGGGCAAGGGAATTGCCGGTACGGTCCACGGAACCCGCTACTATGTCGGGAACATGGACCTTCTCCATGACATTGTCGGCGATATCCCCGAAGCGACGAATCCGATGGTGGGCGACAGCATCGGCCCCTGGATGGACGCCGGCTACACGGTGACGCTCCTCTTTGACAAGGTGAAAGTCTATGCGGTCCTGGCCCTGGCCGACGAACTCAAGGATACCTCGGTTCAGGCTGTCAAGGCGCTGCAGGCACAAGGGATTGAGATCCATATGCTTACCGGCGACAACGAAGTGGCCGCCCGCCACATCGCCGAGGAAACCGGCATCGCCCATGTGAAGGCCCATGTCCTTCCGCAGGACAAAGCTGAATACGTGAAGCGGCTTCAGGCCTCCGGCAAACGCGTAGCCATGGTCGGCGACGGCATCAACGACAGCGCCGCTCTGGCGCAGGCCGACCTGGGCATTGCGATGGGGCAGGGAAGCGACATCGCCATTGACACGGCCCAGGTGACGATTGTCTCCTCCGATCTTTCGAAGCTCAGCAACCTCGTGCGCCTTTCCAAGCGTACGGTCACGATTATCCGGGAGAACCTCTTCTGGGCGTTCTTCTACAATCTGCTGGCCGTCCCCCTGGCCGCCGGCATCCTGTATCCGGTGAACGGCTTCCTCCTCAACCCCATGGTAGCCGCCGCCTGCATGGCGCTGTCAAGCGTCTGCGTAGTGACGAATTCGCTGCGGCTCAGGAAATGACAAAAAGCGGTGCTCATCCGAGCACCGCTTTTAAACTTAGATCTGGTAGAACCCTACCTTCTTATAGACCTTCCGAAGGGTCTTGTTGGCCACGTAGGACGCCTTTTCGGCCCCCTTCAGATACACATCGTTGAGATAGGCCTTGTCCTTCATGAGGCGCTCGGCTTCTTCGCGGATGGGACGGAGGGCTTCCACCACGACTTCGCCGACGGCGGGCTTGAAGGCGCCGTAGCCTTGCCCGTCGAACTCCGACTCGATTTCGGAAATGGTCTTGCCAGTGAGGGTGGCATAGATGTTCATGAGGTTGGCGACGCCGGGCTTGTTCTCCTTGTCGAACCGGACACAGTTCTCGCGGTCCGAGTCGGTGACGGCGCGTTTGAACTTCCGGCGGATGTCATCGGGGGAGTCCATGAGGAATACGCACCCGTCGGGGACGGATTTGCTCATCTTGTCGCCCGGGGTGGTAAGACCGTAGATCCGGGCGCCTGTCTTGGCGATCAGCGGCTCGGGAATCTTGAACACGTCGCCGTAGATGCTGTTGAAGCGCTGGGCGATGTCCCGGCAGATCTCCACATGCTGCTTCTGGTCTTCTCCGACCGGAACATAATCCGGCTGGTACAGCAGGATATCCGCCGCCATCAGGACCGGATAGGTGAAAAGGCCGGCGTTGATGTTGTTGCTGTATTTGGCCGACTTGTCCTTGAACTGGGTCATGCGGGACAGTTCTCCGAACATCGTATAGCAGTTCAGCACCCAGGCAAGCTGGCTGTGCGCGGGCACGTGCGACTGGAGGAAGAGCACGTTCTGCTCGGGATCCAGGCCGCAGGCGATGTATTGGGCCAGCTGGTTGATCGAGCGCTTGCGGAGTTCGGCCGGATCCTGGCGGACGGTGATGGTATGGAGGTCGGCCATGAAGTAATAACACTCATAATCGTTCACCCGGTCCGCCCAGTTCTTGATGGCGCCGAGATAGTTTCCGAGATGAAGGTCTCCGCTGGGCTGGATGCCGGACAGCATTCTTTTCTTCTGCAATTCTTCCATGTCGTATTGTCGTATCGATTCAAGTTTGCAAAAATACGCAAATCCTTTGAATAAACGGTAAGAGGGAGACCAAAAAGATTCGAATCTTTCCGGTCTCCCTCTCTCTTCTTTTTTCAGGCCTTACGGCAGCTGCTCCAGTCCCAGGTCCTTGAAGGTCCTCGGGGCGGGGATGCCCGGGAGGGGCTTGCGGTCCTTGAGCTGCTCGAGGGCCACCTGGACGGCCTTCTCCAGCTGCTGGTCCTCGCCGGCGTACTCGCGGATGGGATCGTTGTCCAGGAGGATGTCCGGATCCACGCCGTGGTTCTCAACGATCCACTGTCCGGTCTTGGCGTCATAGTTCGTGAAGAACGGGACACGGACATCGGTGCCGTCCATGTACGGCAGGGAACCGCTGATGCCCACGATGCCGCCCCAGGTACGCGTGCCGATGACGGTGCCGAGGTCGTTAGCCTTGAAGCTCCAGGGGAAGAGGTCGCCGTCGGAAGCGGAGTACTTGTTGATCAGGAGCACCTTCGGACCGGTGTGCGTACCCTCCGGGACGGTGCCGGTACGCGTGGAGCCGCGGCGCATGGTCATCCGGTACACCTCGCGCTGCAGGCGCTCGATGATCATCGGGGAGATGTTGCCGCCGCCATTCTCACGGTCGTCGATGATGAGGGCTTCCTTGTCCAGTTGCGGATAATAGTAGCGAGCCCATTCGTTCAGGCCTTCGGCGCCCATGTCCGGAATGTAGATGTAGCCGACCTTGCCGCCGGAAAGCTTGTCCACGGTCTCGATGTTCTTCAGGATCCACTCGTAGTGGTAGAGCGGATACTCGTCGGCAATGGGCTTTACGATCACTTTCCTGCCGCCGATGGTAAGCTCCGTAAGTACGTCGGCCTTGCCCACCAGAAGCTTGTAGATGTTGTCCACGTCCTTGAGGGAGACACCGTCGATGGCGGTGATGACATCCCCTTCCTTCACGCCGAGGCCCGGCTCCTGGAGCGGGGACCGCAGTTCCGGCCGGTAGGTCGCACCCTGGAGGATGCGGTCGATGCGGAAGCCGTCCTTCACCTTGGAGAGTTCGGCACCCAACAGGCCCATCGGGATGCGCTCCGGCTTGGGATAGTCGGACGGCGGGGTGACATAGGCATGGCCGCTCGCTACCTCGGAGATCATCTCTCCGATGATGTAGTTCACGTCCAGGCGGGTCTTGGCATACGGGACGAGCACTTCGTACTTGGCCTTGACGGCCTTCCAGTCGCGTCCGTGCATGTTCTCCAGATAGTAGCCGTCGCGGAAGGCACGCCAGACCTCGTCATAGAGCTGGGGCCACTCCTGGGCATAGTCCACCGTGGCTACGAGCCCGTCCAGCGCGACTTTGTCCTTCAGGCCCACCTTCGGGCCGGGCGCCGCCACGTACAGGTCGCGTCCCTTCATGAAGAGGGCCTTCTTATCGCCGTTCCGGACCATCATCCGGGCATCGGTGCATTCCTCGTCCTTCTGGGTGGCGAAGTCGAACACGCGGGTGCCGCGGCCGCCGCCGTACCAGAGCTTGGACCCGTCGCTGTAGAAGCCGCGTCCCTTGACGGGCAGTTTCACGATGCGGTCCACGATGCCGTCGGGATCTACCTTCGTGGCGGATTTTTCAGCCGTTTTCGGGGCGCCGCCTTTCTTTGCATCGGCCTTGGGCTCGTCTGCAGCGGGCTTTTCCACCTTGACGACCGGATCCGTCGCAATCAGCGGCGAGGGCGTGTCCTTGGACAGCATGGCCATATAGACGCCGGACATGTCACCGTAGGCATAGTTCCATTCGATGCGGCTGTACTGCGGGTTCAGGTCACGGTCCGAGGTGAAGATGAGGTATTTTCCGTCGGCGCTGAATGTAGGGCTGCCGCTGTTGTACCAGCGCTCGGTGACGGGATATTCCTTCCCGCTGGCGAGGTTGTACAGATAGACGATATTCATTTCGTTGGCCGCCGGCTTCGTGTAGGCGAGCCATTGGCTGTCCGGAGAGTATTCAATGCCATAGAATTCGGACTCGGGGTTCTGCATGACTGTGCGCCGGGTCTTCGCGAAAGGATCCACTTCCACGACGCGGTTCTTGCGGTCCGTGAACAGGATGTGCTTGCTGTCGGGGCTCCACTGCAGGGAACGGATATAGGTATCGGCCCCCTTCGTGACCTGGACCGGGTCGCCGCCGTTTACGGCGTCATACAGGTAGATCTCCGTCTCGCCCGTGGCATCGCCGATCCAGGCGATCCATTTTCCGTCCGGGCTCCAGTCGGCGCTGCGGTCGTTGGAACCGGGCGTACGGCTGATGTTGCGGGTGACACCCTTCTCCACGGGAACGTCGAAGACTTCGCCCCGGGCGGTCACGACCATGCGCGCACCGTCCGGAGAGAGGCTCATCCCCGTCCGCTTTCCCGCTACATTTACCCGCTCGGCACGACCGTAGATGTCGTCCGACGCCAGCGTGACGGGAATCTTGACGGCCTTGCGGTCCTTCGGGTCCAGCCGGTACAGCCATCCACCATTCTCGAAGACGATGGTCTTGCCGTCCGTGGAAGGGAACTTGACATCGTAGTCCTTGAAGTCCGTCACCTTCTCGGTCTTCTTCGTCTTCGTATTGTACACGAACAGGTTCATGATCATGTCCCGGTCCGAGGCGAAGAAGATCTCATCGCCGATCCACATGGGGAAGATGTCCTGTGCGTCGTTGTTCGTGATATTTTCCACCTTTCCGGCCTTGGGGTCATAGACCCACACGTCATCCGCCATGCCGCCCCGGTAGTACTTCCAGGTGCGGAATTCGCGCATCACGCGGTTGTAAGCCAGTTTCTTCCCGTCCGGGGAATAAGAGCAGAAACCGCCTTCCGGGAGGGGAATCTCCACCGGCATCCCGCCTTCCGGGCCCACGGTCCAGAGCTTGCCGGGGAAGCCGTCGCCGATGCGGTTGCGATAGACGATCTTCTTTCCGTCCGGGGACCAGCCCATCACGATGTTGTTCGGACCCATGCGGTCGCCCAGGTCATCCCGGCCGTTGGTGGCCGTGTAGGTGAGCCGGACAGGCTCGCCGCCCTTGGCGGGAATCAGGTACACTTCGCGGTTGCCGTCATACTCGCCGGTGAAGGCGATGCTCTTTCCGTCCGGCGAATAGCGGGCGAACATCTCGTAGCCGATGTGGGAAGTCAGCCGGCGGGCCTCGCCGCCGGTGACGGGGACGGTCCAAAGGTCTCCGCCGTAGGAGAACGCCACTTCCGTGCCGTTGGTGGCCGGGAAGCGCAGCAGACGGGCCTCGTCGGCCCGGGCGGTCGTGCCGGCGGCAAGCGCAGCCAGCGCAACCAGGGTCAGGAATCTTTTCATATCAGGTTGTATCAGAGTTTCTGTCACAAACTTACAAAAAAAACGGCCCCCGAACAAGCGGGAACCGTTTTTCATAGCCATTGTCTTCGGATTACTCGGCCTTGCCGTCGGAACCGAGGACGTTCACGATCTTGTGCATGTAGAGCTTCTTCATCTCGTCACGGGCGGGACCGAGGTACTTGCGCGGGTCGAACTCGCCGGGCTTGTCGTGGAAGACCTTGCGGATGGCGGCGGTCATCGCGAGACGGCTGTCGGAGTCGATGTTGATCTTGCAGACAGCGCTCTTGGAGGCCTCGCGGAGCTGCTCCTCGGGGATACCGACCGCATCCGGAAGCTTGCCACCGTAGGTGTTGATGATGTCCACATACTCCTGCGGAACGGAGGAGGAACCGTGGAGGACGATGGGGAAGCCGGGGAGCTTCTTCTCGATCTCGTGGAGGACGTCGAAGGCAAGCGGCGGGGGAACCAGGCGGCCGGTCTTCGGGTCACGGGTGCACTGCTCGGGCTTGAACTTGTAGGCGCCGTGGGACGTACCGATGGAGATGGCGAGGGAGTCGCAGCCGGTGCGGGTGGCGAAGTCGATGACCTCTTCCGGACGGGTGTAGTGGGATTCCTCGGCGGAAACCTCATCCTCCACGCCGGCGAGCACGCCGAGTTCGGCCTCGACGGTCACGTCATACTGGTGGGCGTAGTCCACGACCTTCTTGGTGAGGGCGATGTTCTCCTCGTAGGGGAGGGAGGAAGCGTCGATCATCACGGAGCTGAAGCCCATGTCCACGCAGCTCTTGCACAGTTCGAAGCTGTCGCCGTGGTCCAGATGGAGGACGATCTGGGGCTTTTCCCAGCCGAGTTCCTTCGCATACTCGACGGCACCTTCCGCCATATAGCGGAGAAGGGTCTGGTTGGCATAGTTGCGGGCGCCCTTGGAAACCTGGAGGATGACCGGGGACTTGGTCTCGGCAGCGGCCTGGATGATGGCCTGGAGCTGCTCCATGTTGTTGAAGTTGAAAGCCGGGATGGCATAACCGCCGGCAACTGCCTTCGCGAACATCTCACGGGTGTTCACAAGACCTAATTCTTTGTAAGAAACCATAATATAAAAGTGTTAAACGTTCTTTCTTCTAAGCGTCCGCAAATTTAATGATTTTTAAAAGAAATTAAAAGCGTTGGCGGGCCTGATCGGGCCGATGTTTCGCCGAAAATGCTTATTTTTGTTCCGTCACAAAAACAGATGAACGCATGGGCAACAAAGTATTGATCTTTTCCGCCCCATCCGGGTCCGGTAAAAGTACGATTGTCAACCATATCCTGGGTCTCCATCCCGAGATCGAATTTTCCGTGTCCGCTACCTCCCGGCTGCCGCGGGGAGCGGAAAAGGACGGCGTGGAGTACTTCTTCTATTCGGCCGATGTCTTCCGTCTCCTGGTGCGGGACGACAAGTTCGTGGAGTACGAGGAGGTCTATCCAGACCGTTTCTACGGCACCCTCAAGGCGGAAGTGAACCGGATCTGGGCGCGCGGCCATGTCATCATCTTCGACGTGGATGTCAAGGGCGGCGTGAACCTGAAGAAATACTTCGGCGACCAGGCCCTTTCCGTCTTTATCCAGGCCCCTTCCGTGGAGGTGCTTCGGGAACGCCTCGTGAAGCGCGGCACCGACTCCACCGAGGATATCGAAAAGCGCGTCGCCAAGGCCGCCGAGGAGATGACCTACGCCCCGAAGTTCGACAGAATCCTTGTCAATGACGACCTGGCCACCGCCCTCGCCGAGGCGGAGAACATGGTCGATACCTTCCTTTCAGCGTGAGGATCGCGGTCTATTCCGGGAGTTTCAACCCGTTGCATATCGGCCATCAGGCCATCATGGAGTACCTGACGCGGGATGCGGCGTTCGACTGGGTGTACCTCATCGTGTCGCCGCAGAGTCCGTTCAAGGATGCGGAGAATGCGTTGACGGGGGAGCAGCGGTATGAGGCCGCCGTGGCCGCCGTGAAGCGGCATCCGGAGATCCGGGTGTGGGTGGATGATATCGAATTGGGTATGGAACCGCCTCATTATACGATCCGTACGCTGGATGCGCTGCGGGAGCGGGAACCCGGGAACGAGTTTACCCTGGTCATCGGCGCAGACAATCTGGAAAGTTTCCCGCGCTGGCGGGATTACGATCGTATCCTCCGTGAGTATGGTGTCGTGGTCTTTCCCCGGAAGGGCTATCACCGGGGCCATCTCAAGGCCCGCCTGCTGCGGGAATGCCCGGACTACCGGATCGAACTCCTGAAAGCCCCCCGCGTGGACATTTCCTCCACCGAAATCCGCAACGGCCTCGCCGCCGGGCAGGATATGAGCGCTTTTCTGATGTAGCTTATGCAGATAGAAACCGAACGGAAATTCCTCGTGACAGGGGACGGGTACAAGGCGGAGGCGGTGGAGAAGCACCGGATCCGCCAGGGCTATATCGCCCATGACGAAGGGCGCAGCGTCCGGGTGCGGATCCACGACGGGAAGGGGATCCTGACCGTCAAAGGACCGTTCATCGGCCTGGGAAGCCGTCCGGAGTGGGAGAAGGAATTGACCCTGCAGGAGGCGGAGGACCTTTTCCAGCTCTGTAAGCCGGGGTGTGTCGATAAGACCCGGTGGATCGTGCCGGCAGATTCCTTCGCTCCGCTCGGAATGACAGACTCGTCCCGCTTCTTCGAAGTGGACGAGTTCCACGGGGAGAACGAGGGGCTGGTGATGGCAGAGATCGAACTCGCCGATGCCGACGAGTTTTTCCCGAAACCGTCCTGGCTCGGGGAAGAGGTCACGGGCGACAAGCGGTATTACAACGGCTATCTCGCCCGAAAACCCTTCAAATCCTGGTAATATCTCCCGTTTTTTTCGTATTTTTGCGCCGGATGAAGGTGCCTGGGCCGGGATTCTTCCCGGCAGGCTCAAAAGGGAATCCGGTGCGAGTCCGGGACTGTGCCCGCAGCTGTGTCGTCCGGAACGGCTCCGAATCGATGCCATTGTCCCCTCGGGGATGAGAAGGCCGGGGCCGGGACCAGTCAGAAGACCTGCCTTCATCAAGTTGCACAGCCGGGCTCGGGGACAAGCCCCAGTGGAAACGTTAATCTGTTCATTATGAAGAAAGCGATGCTGCTTTTGCTTTGCGGTACGCTGTGCTTTTGCGCATGCCGCAAGGATCCTGTACCGGAACCGCCGTCCAAAGATGCGGAATTGACCGGCCAGAAGGTCGATGTCTCGGGTTTCCCGGAGTCGGTCCGGAAAGTTTTCCTGCTCAATGAAGGGGGCATGGGCTCCAACAACGCCACCCTGGATTTTCTCCGGGTTTCCGATGGGACCTATGTCAACGGGGCCTTCCGGAAAATGAATCCGGAGGTGGGTGCCGGCCTGGGCGACGTAGGCAATGACATCGCCGTCCATGGGGACGAGCTCTGGCTGGTCGTGAACAATTCCGGGATCGTGGAAGTCCTCTCGGCAAAGGATGAGACGGAAATCGCCGCCATCCCGGTCCCGACGCCGCGTTCCCTCGCGTTCGATCAACGCTACGCCTATGTCACTTCCTGGGCAGGCGCTTATGCGACAGGAAGTTACGATGAGAACGGAAACTATTCGGTGACGGACTCCAAGAATCCGAAAGGACAGGTGTACCGGATCGACCTGGAAACCAAGAAGCTCGCAGGCTCCGTGGAAGTGGGCTACCAGCCGGAGGGTATCGCCTGGTATGGCGGCAAACTGTATGTCGCCAATTCCGGAGGCATTTCCAGCCAGCTTCCCCCGGATTATGCGTACGACAATACGGTGAGTGTCATCGACACGGATTCCTTCCGGGTGGAACGGTCGATCTCCGTGCAGGTGAATCTGAAGAATGTCTATGCGGACGGTACCGGCGGCATCTACGTCACGACGCTGGGCGACTTCTGGAGCGTTCATTCCGGCTTGTACCGGATCGAGACCCAGACCGCCAGCGGTATCGATCCGGTCTCCAAAGTGGCTGATTATGTGAGTGTTTCCGCCCTGTACGGGGATACGGTCTATTGCATCGGCACCGATTCCGAATTCGACTGGGGCGCCGCCCACGAGTACCAGGCCTGGAGCGTCCGGAACGGCGTCCGGAAGGCGCTGCCCCTGAAAGTGTCGGCAACGGCTTTGTACAGCCTGGGCGTGCTGGACGGGGATACCTTTTTGGTCGGGGATGCCGGCGATTATTTCAATCCGGGCACGGTTTCGTGCTATTCCGGGGGTGCGTTGCGCTGGACCGTAAAGGCCGGTGTCTGCCCGGGGCATTTTGCCCTGTATTGACTTGCGAAGCCCTTCAGCCATAGCGCTGGCCATCGCCCTGTCCGCCCCCTGGTGCCTGCAGGCCCAGGAGGCGGATACGCTCGCGGCGGCCTCCGTCTATTCCGTCCAGGTGTTCCCGGTCGTCCGGCCCTCCGAGGAAGTGTATCTTCCGGGCGTGGCCGCTCCTCCGGCGCAGGTCGCAGACGTCCTCCGCCGGTTTACCGGTGTCCAGGTGAAGGATTATGGAGGGGTGGGGGGATTGAAGACGGTGAATGTCCGCAGTCTGGGAAGCGAGCATGTCGGCGTGTTCCTGGACGGTGTCCAGGTGGACAATGCGCAGAACATGCAGGTGGACCTGGGGCGTTTCTCCGTGGACGGAATCGGCCTGGTGTCCCTGTATAACGGACAGAAAACCAGACGTTTGCAGACAGCGAAGGAATACGCGTCCGGCGCTTCGGTTCACTTGGAAAGCGAGCGCCCCCTGCTGGTGGACCGGGATGGGGGACGGGTGCGTCTGAGAGGGGGTTCTTTCGGAACCTTCAATCCGTCCCTCCAATGGGACCGGGATCTGGGCCCCATCACGCTCCGGGTATCGGCGGAGGGAGTGACCAGTCATGGGAAATACAAGTTTCCCTTTTTCGATACCACCCTGGTGCGGGAAAACGGGGATATCCGGAGCCTCCGCCTGGAGTCGGCCCTGTTCGGCCGCCTCAAGCGGGGGGAATGGCGTCTTCGCGGATATGGCTACGGATCCGAGCGGGGATTCCCCGGTCCGGTCATCCGCCGGGCGACGGGCTTCCCGTTCAGTGCGGAGCGGCAGGCGGACCGCAACCTCTTCCTCCAGGGCGGTTGGCAGGAAGAATGGACGCCCCGTTACGCGACGTCGCTCCGTTTCAAATTCGCGGACGACTATATCCATTACGACACCCACCCGGAGAAGAATCCCATGGCGCTGCCCTATGACCTGCATTACCACCAGCGCTCCGGCTATCTGTCCCTCGCACAGTCGTTCGTGCTCGCGGATCCCTGGTCCGTGGACCTGAGTACCGACCTGCAGCGCAATGCCCTGGATACCGATGCCGGACAGTCCGTCACCCCGCGGAGGACCGTCTTCACGGGGGCGCTGGCCACCCGGCTGGCCTGGGAACGCTTCCGCGTGGCTGCCCATGCTGTCTATCAGGGCGCCTGGGACGGGTTTCTGACCCCGGAAGCCGGCGGCTGGTCCCGGGAAAATACGTTCCGGCGTGCGTGGATGCCTTCCATCAGCCTGTTCTATGCCCCTTTCCGCTGGCTGGAGATGGACGGCTTCCTCAAGCGAAGCTATCGTCTGCCGTCCTTCAACGACCTCTATTACTCCCAGATGGGAAATTCCGCTCTCGACCCGGAATCCGCCGTCCAGGCGGGCTTGGACCTGCGTTTCCGGCACGCCTCCGGACCCTGGTCCTGGGAGGGGCGGCTTTCACCCTATCACAACCGGGTGACGGACAAGATCGTCGCCATCCCGACATCGTCGCAGTTCCGCTGGACGATGCTCAACATCGGACGGGTGGATGTCACGGGCGTGGATGTGCGGTTGGAGGGGCGTTTCCACCAGCAGGGATGGACGGCGGAGGCCGTGTTCCGCTACAGTTTCCAGCGGGCGCTGGACCATAGCGATCCGTCCGGAAGCACTTTCGGGAACCAGATCCCCTATATTCCGCGGCACAGCGGCGGAATCGACCTTCGTGCCGGCTGGCGGGCCTGGTCGTTTTCCTGGGAAACGGTCGTGACAGGGGAGCGCTGGTCCCGGACGGCGAATACGCCGGACTACCACATCGCCCCCTGGTCGGTCAGCGATGCTTCCATAGCCCGCATCATAGATTTGCCCGCTTCCGGGAACCGGGCGAAGGCGCCGGTCCTGAAGGCGGGCATGGTGGTCAGGAACGTGTTCGACCGTTCGTATCAGGTGGTTCAAGGCTATCCGATGCCGGGAGCCAGCCTGATGATCTCGCTGGAGTATACCTGGTAATCTTTACAGGACCTCGATGAGTTCGACGACGAACTTCAGGGCGCTGTACGGCGGGATGGCATTGCCGGCGCCGTGTTCGCCGTAAGCGAGGTTGTACGGGAGGTAGAGCTCGTACTTGGCACCCTCGGCCATGAGCTGCAGGCCTTCGGTCCAACCCTTGATGACCTGGTTCAGGCCGAAGACGGCCGGTTCTCCGCGCTTGTAGGAGCTGTCGAAGATCTGCCCGTTCGGGAAGGTCCCTTCATAGTGGCACTTGACCTGGCTCGTCGCGGAGGGCTTCTTGCCGGTTCCTTCTTTCAGGACTTTGTACATGAGGCCGCTGCCGGTGGCGCGGACCTCGGGGTCGCGGGCGGCCTGGGCGAGGAACTTCTCGCCTTCCTCCTTCGCGGCCTTTCCGGCGACGGCGGCCCGTTCGGAGGCTTCCTCTTCCATTTCCTTGTAGAACGCTTCCAGGGCTTCGCCGGCCTCATCCATGGAGATGGCGAGTTTCTCACCCTGCAGCATGGCCTTCAGCCCGGCCACGAAGTCGTCGAAATTGAGTCCGTGCACACCCGACTGCAGCAGGTTTCCGGCAAGGCTCATTCCAAATGCATAGCTTTTCTTGTCCATATTCTTGGGTAATAATGCGCGAAGATAGCAAAAAATCCCGTAAATTTGTATTCTTATGGATATCGTACAAGCAATAGAAATCTTCGCCCTCGTCACCGGTGTCGCCTATGTGGTCCTGGAGATCCTGCAGAAGAACGCCATGTGGGTGGTCGGCATCCTGACCGGCGCCGCCTGCGCCTACAGTTTCGCCATCCAGCGCAGCTGGGGGATGATGGGGCTGAATGTCTATTACGTCGTCATGTCCGTCATCGGCCTGATCCAATGGCGGAAAGACGGGGCGCAGGTGAAGGAGGGAGCGATCCATATCCGTCCGCTCCCGGCGAAAACGGCCTTGTGGAGCGCCGTGGGCTTTGTCGTCGGTTCGCTCCTGTTGATCGGGGTGTTCCGTGCCCTCGGGGACAGCATGTCCGTCCTGGATGCCACGGCAACCGTCCTCAGCGTCATCGCCACCTGGTGGCTGACACGGTCCTATATCCAGCAATGGATGCTCTGGATCGTGGCCGATATCCTCACGACCGCCCTCTGCATCGGCAACGGCCAGTACTGGATGGCTTTGTTGTATGTCGTGTATGTCGCCTCGGCGGTGTATGGCTATTACCATTGGAAAAAGAAAGGAGTGGAGATATGATCCTGATTGTCGAAAGCGGGGCCACCAAGACCGACTGGTGCCTGATCGCCCCCGGCGGCGCGGTACAGAAGCGCCTGCAAACCCCGGGCATGAACTTGTCGTCCATCGCGGCGGAATCCAACGCGCAGGTCTTCGCCGATGCCGTGGAGAACTTTTCCGGCGTGCAGGAAGTCCATTTCTTCGCCGCCGGTCTGCTGGAGTTCCCCACCGGGCTGGACCAGGTGTTCAAGGAGCGTTTCCCGATGGCGCGTTGTGAATACGCCTCGGACCTTCTGGCGGCCGCCCGTGCCGCCTGCGGCCACGGGGAAGGCATCGCCGCCATCCTGGGAACCGGCTCCAACACTTGCCATTACGACGGGGAACGGATTGTCCGGAATATCCACGGTGGCGGATTCATCATCGGTGACGAGGGCAGCGCGGCCGCCTTGGGCCGGATGTTCCTCAGTGACTTCGTGAAGGAGTTGGTGCCGGCGGACCTGGCCGATTCCTTCGCCTCCTTCCATGAGGCCGATTACGCCTCCATCGTCCGGAACATCTACCGGAGTCCCGCTCCGTCCCGGTATTTGGGCAGCCTCGCTCCCTTCCTGCTGGAAAACCGGGAGAACGCCTATGTCAAATCGCTGATCGACCGGAATTTCCGGGACCTCTTCGAGCGGGCCCTCATGCGGTACGGCCAGGATCTTCCCGTGGGCGTCATCGGCGGCTTCGGCTGCGCCTGCCGGGCCGAGCTGGAACGCCTGGGTGCGGAATATGGACTGACCTTCTCCCGCTTCATCGCCTCTCCGATGGACGGGCTCATCGACTACTATGGCCTATAAAGAGAAATATCCCTCCGACCTTCTGTCCGACGCCGTGGAGGCCATCGGCACCCTTCCCGGGGTGGGCCGTCGCAGCGCCCTGCGCCTGGCCCTGCACCTGCTCCGCCAGCCGCAGGAGAACGTCCATCATTTCACGGATGCGATCAACCGCCTTCGGGACGAGGTCCGTTACTGCCGGGAGTGCCGGATGATTTCGGACGAGGAGGTCTGCTCCCTCTGTGCGGACCGCTCGCGTGACCACAGCGCCATCTGCGTGGTCGAGAGCGTCCGGGATGTGATGAGCATCGAGAATACCGCCCAGTACCACGGGGTGTACCATGTCCTCGGAGGCATCATTTCCCCGATCGCTGGAATCGGCCCGTCGGACCTGAGTATCAACGAATTGATCCAGCGGGTGGAGGCCCTTCCGAACCCTTCGGAAGCGGAGGTCATCTTCGCCCTCAGCGGCGATGTGGAAGGGGAGTCCACGGCCTTCTATATTTACCGGAAACTGTCCCATACGGGCGTCCGTTTCTCATCCCTGGCCCGCGGACTGGGATTCGGGGACGACCTGGAGTATGCCGATGAGCTTACGCTGGGCCGTTCTATCGTGAATCGGCAGGAGTTCAAGCCATGAGAGAGATCCTGAGCGCCATCCTGCTGGGTATGTCCCTTTGTGCGGACTGCTTTGCCGTCACCCTGTGCTCCTCTTTCCTCGTAAGCCGGGAGGAACTGAAGAAAAAGGTGCTGACGGTCGTGCTCGTATTCGTCTTCATCCACACCGGATTCCTTCTGGGCGGATGGGCCCTGGGTACGTTCGCGACAGATCTCATAGCCGGCCATGTGGCTCATTTCGAACGGATTGCCCACATCATCGGCTTCCTGCTCCTGCTGTATGTGGGACTGGAAATGTTCCTGGACGGGGTCCGGAGCAAATCCGAGCATCTGAACCTGGACGGGATCGGGGGAATCATCCTGGGAAGCGTGGTGACCTCGATCGATGCCGCAGCCGTCGGCATTTCCATGGCACTGAACGGAACCGGATGGAACGGAATGGTTCCGGTGAGTCTTTCCCTGATTGTCTTTACGGTTTTGTCCGTCGTCGTGGGCATGCTGTCCGGAAGCTTCCTCGGCCGGAAGCTTGGTTATAGCGCCCGCATCATCGGTGGGCTCGTCCTGATTGCCCTCGGGATCCGTATCCTGTTGTAAACGAGTTTATTGGAAGGATAGGACGGTGTCGATGGCCTCTTCGGGGTCGTCGGTGACGGAGATCAGCAGATTCCGGTATTTCCCCTGCGCGAGGAGGTCTTCCAGCAGCGGATAGATGGGGATTTCCCGGGTGAAGAAATCCTTGTCCAGGAACACCATCGGACTGGGGGCGCCGAAGGTCTCGTAATGGTTCTGGGCGGCATCCTGGAAGATTTCCTGGATGGTGCCGGCCGAGCCGGGGGAGTAGATGATCCCGCCCTTGGCGATGGCCAGGAGTGTATCCTCCCGGAGGCTGTTGTAGAAGTACTTGGCGATGTCGGTCGCGAAGGGTGTGGAGGGTTCGTGCCCATAGAACCAGGTCGGGATACCCAAGCTGCGATATTTTTGCTGCGGATACCGGTGCATGACCTCGAAGGCCGTGCGGAGCCAGCCTTCGTCCCGGAAGGTCTGGGCGGCAGAGAGGATTTCCATCGCGTCGTCGAATTCCGCGTCGCTACGGCCGGCCATCCATGCCCCGAGGTGCGTGGCTTCCATGGCGCCCGGACCGCCGCCGGAGGCCATCAGTTTGCCTTTTTCCGTGAGTTTCTTGCTGATCAGGGCCACCCTCCGGTACCCTTCGTCGGAGCGCAGGAGCGCATGGCCGCCCATGATGGCGACGACCTGCCGCTCGTCGAACCGGCTCAGGAACTCGCGCATGGCGCTGCTCATCGCCCGGTCGTGGAGGGTGCGGCCCAGCGTCTCGCGGATGTCATCGCACTGCTGGCCCTTCTCCATGTAATCGGCATAGACCCGGGCGTCGAAGCAGCTGCCGTAACTCTCCTCGTTCTCCGGATCATAGCCGGCATACAGGGTTTCCCCGTCATAGAGCCGTGTCCGGAACACATTGTAGGTACGCCCCATACGCGGAAAGATGAGACAGGTCTGGCCGATCCGTCCCTCCATTTCGGACGGGATGTCACATCCGAGGAAGCAGCAGTCGGAGAACAGATGCCCGGCCGCCACATACTGCGGCACCTGGTTGAAATCGATGTACTGGAATACATAGCGGGAAATGATACCGGTCGCATCCGGTGCGGGGAGCTGGGAGATTTCCGATATCTCCCGGTAAGGAGTCTGGTCCATGGGCGATTATTTGCGGATGAGCTTCTTGGCATCCTCCGTCAGGAACGGAAGGACTTCTTCATAGGGGAGGGTGAAACTGGGCATCCCATCGGCGTAGGAAGCGATCTCGTACTGCTGGTAAGTGAAATCGAGGCCATCCGGCGTGGGAATGGGAGCCCAGGCGGGATAGGGAATGACATCGCCCGACAGGGTCAGGTATTCGCCCAACTGTTCGGGCTGGATTTCCTGCCCGTTCGAGGCATAGTACTGCACGAGGCCTTTCCGGAGCAGCGGCTGCATTTCCTGCAAGGCGGAGTCCTTCAGGAACTTCTCCACGAGGTGCCCGTCCTTCTTGTCGAAAGTGAGTGGCCCGCATCCGATGATGCCGCCATGGGCACCGCCCGAGAAGACAATGTCCTCGGACAGGAAGATGACATAGCGGTCCGTCTCGCTGGTCCGGGTCAACGAGAAATCGTACTCCCAGCCCGGCATCTCCTCGTCTTCATCGATATACTGTTTCCGTTCGTCAAAGTCCGCCTGGGAAACCGTGGCGATGGTTTCAAAAGCCTTTCCCCGATAATAGTCCATGAGGGCCTTGGAGTCGTCGGCATTCCCCTCGAAGGCCGGGAACATCCGGTCCTGTTCATAGGTGCCGATGTGGCTGAGCTGCCGGTCCATCACTTCGATGAGCTTCGTGCGGATCGCGGCCGGGGCGCCCTTCGCCGCCACCGGCAGTTCCGCCTTGATGGTCAGGTGCGCATGGGCCGTGGAATCGGCAAATTCGAAAGTTTCTGTCTTCAATTCCTTTCCGGAAGGGGTGCAGGCCACCACCGCAGCGACGGCCAGTCCCAGTCCTATGAGCTTTTTCAGTGTTTTCATCATTTCGCGATTTCAGTTCAATCTTTCAAAGATACGGAAAAATACGGATAAGTGGAAAACAGGAATGTTGGTACTTTTCGTCAAAATCCCTTATCTTTGTGAAAATCAACAATTCGTTTGCCATAAAAAGCAGTCCGACATGAAAAAGATTCTCAAGTTTATCGTGGCCGCAGTGGTCATTGTCCTGGCCGTGAGATGGTGCTCCAGCAGTTTCGGGAGCGTGATTCCCTTACCTGGCGGCGGTTCAAGCAATACGGAAGGATCGGGTACTACAGGTTCGGAGGAATCCGGCGGCTGGTTCAGCCCGAAACGGCAGGACGGTGGTTCGATCTCCAATCCGAGCCTGGAGCAGGAAGTCGAAGACCTGGAACGGGAACTGGGTGTCGGCAAGTACAAGGGACAGAAGCCATCGACCCAAACTCCGTCCACGACCTCTTCCACGACGACCTCGGCATCTACGCCCCTGTCTTTCAAGGGGATCCCGATGACCGGCACCCTGTCGGCTTTCGGATCGGAACTGGTGAAGGCCGGATTCCGCAGCGCCGGGAACGGAACCTATACCGGTGATTTCGCCGGCTACAGCGGCTGCAAGGTCACCCCGTCCGGGAACCCGGTCCGGGAAGTCCGGGTCGATTTCCCCGTCATCTCCGATTGGGACGCCCTGGAGAAGGCCTATGACAACCTCCAGGCGGACCTGACCCGGAAATACGGCATCGAACCGATGGTCAACCGGAACCTCGCCGTCTATAACCTCCCCGGCGGCACCATCTCCCTGGACGCCGATGTCTCGAACCAGTCCACCTGGCATGTGATCCTGACATACGCGAATGCCGCCACGACCACCTCGACCGGCACCCTGGGCTGGAATCCAATCGACGATTTGTAGGAAGTGCCCCAAGGGGGTTGACGCTTGTGGTTTTGTAAGACTTTCACTATCAGTATTTTGCGAATAGCCTCCTGCCGAGCCCCTCAATTTTCGATGGGGCTTGCCGCCGTCATTAACTCACAAATCCGGTAAACCTATTTCAGGACAAGACAGATTGATTATCTTTGCTTGTGCAGAAGATGCACATTACTGAACTAAGGTCTGAATAAAAACAATGGGTAGTAAAAATAGAAATAGAGTCGGTTCCCTCGTTGCTTTGATATTTGCTTTGTCTCTTTTTGTGTCATGTTCTACAATGCACTATATCAAAGTCAATCACAATCATACTGAGAGACTGCTGAATTCTTTCTATCAAAAGAACGGGAATGCTTTCTATCTGTCTTCAACTTACTCAAATAACTCAACCGTATGGACATACGAGGAGGACAGAGCCGTTGTTTACAGATTACAGAATGGCAGAATCAGGCAGAAACTATCGTTTAATGGAATAGAGCCCTTTCAGTTTGGGAGTCTCATTCCCGAGAATTTGGAAAAAGAACTCTATCAGGATTGTCCTATGGTCTTAGATGGAGATATGTTTGGGTTTATTATTGATATTGACCATATTCGGCATAAAGACGACTATCCCGTTGACATTAGTTGTATGAAGCGCGGGAACTATGATTCAGTTGTTATTATGAGACTTGTTAATGATATTAAGTCTTATCATTTGTGGAAGGTTGAGTATTGATAGTTATTGAACCTATTCTTCGGAACGAGTCGGACTTGTACCTCCTTGCCATTTAAGGATATTTATTATCAACATATAACAGAACAAAGAACCGCTTAAACCCATTATGAAGGAAGAATTGGGTAGCGGTTCTTTTTTATTCGTCTTTCTTCGGAATCTTGGAACCCAGGACGTAGAAAACTCCCGTCACAACAGCAACAATAAGACCGACTCCCAACCAGGCCAACGCATCTCTCCATGAGTCCAACTTCCCACCTATCCACATAATGAGAGGATAACCGATGATGAATCCAAGGCTGGAACCAGAAATAGCCTTGAGCACCCTTTTTTGTTCGCTGTCCAATTTCATATACAATACTCTTTATTCTTTGTCCTTTTTCTTCATCCTCTCTTCCGCACGATAAGACACGAGCATTGAGAGTAAAAGCAAAGCGTTGGCGATAATGCCCAGAATCTTTGCTGCTCTCCAACCTGGTACAAACAGCCAGAGAATCATCAAAACGACGAAACACCCTGCGAGAATGAGTTGCCTTTTTTGATTATTGTTCATGATCATAAGATTATTCGGTCCCGTATTTCCGGTAGAATTCTTCCACCCGCCGCTTGAAATCGGGGATATACTCGTGAAAATAGTCCTCCATGTACTTGAGAAGTTCGCGGGACTTGTACTTGGCCCGCATCTCCTTGATATAATCGACACACTCGGCTTTCTTGCCGTCAAAGTCGTCCAGGAGCCATTGGCCATTGACTCGTTTCAAGGAGATTCCGTATTCTCTGGCATTTTCTTCGGTATCAATGAACTCTCCTTCCCAGGTTTCCCGAACGGTAATCACTGCCGTCGCCTTGTCCTTGGAAACGCGGGATACTGATTTGATTCCATAATAAGGATCTCCTCCGCCATTCCCCGTCACGAAATACCAGAGCCACTCGTTGTCGCCGATTTCCCCGTAATCGACCACAGGCGCATCAAACGCTTCGGAAAGGACCCGGAAGAACTCGGGGGTCAAATAGTCCTTGGCCTCCGGCTTCAGGCCATGGTCCGGGATGTACTGACACAACTCCAGCACCCTTTCAGACAGGTCTTGCTTGGGTTGAGCCCAGGAAAAGAGTGGGAGAAGAAGGCCGATGATGATAAAATAGCGTTTCATATCCAACTTTGATAGTTCGGCCTAAATATAGCGATTATCTTCTAATAACCGAATACTGCTCAATCACTTTCCCTTCCCGATAGAGTTTCTGCCCGAGAATGGTTGGGGTGGACCGGTTTCTTTTTGTCGGGGTTGGTGATAGACCGATAAATGGAGTTAGCCGCCGATTAATGAATGCAGCCGGAAGGAGAAATAGCCCTTGCCGTCCAGATAAGCGAGGGCGTCCTCCAGCAAGGCATTCTTGCGGGTTTCGTCCAAGTCTGAATGGAAGATGATGTCAATCATCGTCTCCAGGCCGTGGTCGGAGAGTTTGCAGTCTTCTATAAGATACCGTCCGGGGTCCTCCCGCTGCAAGAGCGAGTCCAGATTAATCGGGCAGCCGGCTTTGTCGAACTCGTCCTTGACCTCCGTCAGGGAATAATCCGGCGTGTCGCCGTCCAGCAGCCCCAGCCTCCGGGCGATCATCAGCAGCATCTCGCCCAGGCGGTCAATCTCTCTGAGGATATAATCTTCCATCTTATTCGTCTTTCATTTTGAGGCGCTCGATGATAGCGTCGCAGGCGCTTAACAGCCGTTTGGCAGAATAATACTCCAGAGCCAATGTACCCACGCATAAAAGAGCAATGATAATGCCCCTTCTCCACATCAGTTCGGTGCTGATATTCATCGAGGTCATATAGAAGGTCGCCAGAATCACGAAAAGAAAGAAAAGAACGCAGATTCCCGTCACCAGAATGACATACCTTTTCTTGAATTCCCGCAGAGATTCTGTCGTTGACAGGATGTCGCCATTGTAAATATCTTTTTCCCGGATTCCCTTATATACCCAGAATACGCCCGGGATGGTCAGTAAGCCGTAAACGATCAGGGAAAGCGGGACCCACCAGTCAAATCCCTGGACATAACAAAGGATGACCGCGATAATGAATAATGCGATTGTCACCGGAATCGACTTCTTTGAAAGGAACAGCCTGCGCACATCCTTTTTCATCGCGTTCTGCATCAACTGCTCGTTGATGATCTGCTGCTTGTCGAATCGTTCCTTCAGTGCAGCATAATCCTGCCGCATCTGCTCCAGTTCCTGATTGATATCGAATTCTTCCTTGTTCATGGCACGAGTGATTAAAGATTGGACTTTTTGAGTTCTTCCTTGATCCGATGCAACTGGAAGGAAACATTCTTCACCGTAATGCCCATGATGGAGCCGATCTCCTCGTAACTCAGGCCTTCGAGCCAGAGGAGAATGATGGCGCGGTCCACCAGGCCCAGTTGATTGATACGGGCATATAGGCGCTTCGTCTGCAGCGCCCGGTCATCCGTATCCTCAAAGGGGTCGATGTCCACGCTCAAGGGGACACGCTCTCCGCCCCGGCGCCGTTTCTTGTCGGCATTGAGGCAGCAGTTGAGCGAGACCCTGTAAATCCAAGTCCGGACATCGGACTCCGCGCGGAAAGAATCGTAACCCTTCCAGAGCCTGATCAGAATCTCCTGGAAGAGGTCATCAATCTCATCCGTGTCCTTCGAGAACATATAGCATACCGAGTAGATGGTGCTCTTATGCTCCCGGACCATTTGGGTGAATGCTTGTTCCTTGTTATCCATTTTCATTTTCAATCGAATCTACACCCGTTAGACAACAAAGTTCGCGAAAAACTATATAATAAACCGGTAAATCTGAATTTACTGGTCCTTTGTTTTAGATTTAATGGCCTGCACAATCTCGAATACTCTCCTTATGACAAGGATAGGAAGCGTGATGAGAAGGACCACGCGGAACCAATCCATCGGTCGATGGAGCGTTTGTACGAATAAGTTGACGAAAACGGCGATGACAAACAATGACCAGAAGATGCGCCATCCTCTCGATTCAAAAAACACTTTTGTCTTGTTCCAGAAACTGCCCATGGTATTAAGTGGTTGAATTACGATTTACCGGTGTAAACAGTAACAATAATCATTGATTAATTGTCTTTCTTCGGAATCTTGGAACCGAGGATGTAAAACAAGATCAGGAGGAATGCCACGACAAGGTTTCCGGCAAAAAGGAGGAGGGCATCCGTCCACGAGTCCAATTTCCCAAATAGCCAGTAAAAGAATGGGCTGGAAATCGGGAATGCAAGAAAGGCAGGCAATGCCGCCTTGAGCACTCTTTTTTGTTCGCTGTCCAGTTTCATATACAATACTCCTTATTCTTTGTCCTTTTCCTTCATCTTCTCCTCGGCTCGATATGAGAACAACATGGAGAGAAGGAGTAAAGCATTGGAGATAATACCTAGAATTTTGGTGACTCTCCATCCTGGTTCAAACAGCCAGAGAACCAACAAAAAAACGAAGCTCCCGGCAAGACCGAGTTGCCATTTTTGCTTTTTGTTCAGAACGAATCCGTAAAACTATTCCTTAGGGGCTCGTTCATTCTTTAAAACGGTCCAGATGATGAATATAACCAGCGCCCCGATATTCACCACCGTTGTATGGTCAAACACACAATCCTGGTCTATCCAACTCAGAAAGGTACAAGCGCCCCAACCAATGCAGACGCCGATCCGGACCATGGCGTCTTCTTTGGACGTGGTAGAAGCAGATTGTTCTTTCCCGAATGCCATGATTAAGCCCAGGGCAAGCAAGAAGAGTCCGAAGACAAGCATCACCCATGTCTTTAACGGGGCACCTCCTCCGATGATATCATAACCCTGGGAAATGATTTCAAGTGCACCGAGGGCGATCAAAAAGATGGAAAGAGCGGATGTTTTCTTTTTCATTATCAAACGAATTCTTTCAGATTATTCCTTGATTTTCCGGCCTAAATATAGCGATTATCTTCCAATAACCAAATAATACTCAATCACTTTCCCTTCCCGATATAGATTCCGCCCGAGAATGGATTGGGGTAGCGGTTCTTTTTTATTCGTCTTTCTTCGGAATCTTGGAACCCAGGACGTAGAAAACTCCCATCACAACAGCAACAATAAGACCGACTCCCAACCAGGCCAACGCATCTCTCCATGAGTCCAACTTCCCACCTATCCACATAATGAGAGGATAACCGATGATGAATCCAAGGCTGGAACCAGAAATAGCCTTGAGCACCCTTTTTTGTTCGCTGTCCAATTTCATATACAATACTCTTTATTCTTTGTCCTTTTTCTTCTTTTTCTCGTTAAGGAATACCCCTAATGCAATGAGTCCGCAAAAGAGGATAAAGAGAACAATGAAAATAAGTCGGTCTTTGTTATTCTCGAATCCTGTCAGTGAGGTCCAAATGACGCTAACTATTAAAAACAGGAGACCAAGAATGGCAAAAATTTTTTTCTTGGAGTTATCATTCTCGTTTCCCATATCGATGAAGCTATCTGTGTGAACAATGATCTTGAAATTATCGTTCTGTATGCTGATCATCCTGCTTGCGAGCCCCTTTCCAGGTCAGGTACAACTGAGCAGCAAAGATGACAGTCAGAATAACCTCTAAGACGATGGAGATTGGCTTCGCATGATGGCAGATGCTACTAATCAGACAATACACGCCGAATAGCACTCCGATTGAAAACAAGACGATGGCTCCAATATGCTTTTTCATGACACTGATTGTTTCTTCTCCCGATTCTTCCTTCGGATTTCAAATACCTGTACAACCGCATTCACCATGTTTGCGATTACACCCAACCATAGTCCGACCCTTCCCAGCGTATTCATGGGGTCTCCATTCGCCGGGGTCATAATCAGACAGATGCAGAATATCACGGTTAAGACACAGAACAGGACCAGCAGAATCCAATTGATCTTTGTGCTATTCATTCTTGCCCTCCTTGTTCTGCTTACAAATCTTGATAATCGCCCAAGCAATAATTACTAAAATGGAAAGGGGGATAAGAACCTTGGCGGCACCTGTATGCTCATTGGGTGGACCAAGATAGCCGGATCTATCCAAGAACACGCCGATAAACGCACCGAGTAGCAAGCAGAGAATGGCGATGAGCGCTTCCAATAGAATCTTGACGGAGGACTTTTTCATGCAACTTTTTGATTTATCGGCCTAAATATAGCGATTATCTCACAATAACCAAGTACTGCTCAATCACTTTCCCTTCCCGTTATAGTTCCCGCCCGTGAATGGATTGGGGTGGAGGTCAAAGGAGATGCGCTTCATGAAAGAATGCGTTAAAACAGGTGGATTCCCACCGTGGCATATCCCAAGACCATATTGGACATGAGGCCGGTGTCATAGGAATGGATATACTGTACGCCGAGTCCGCAATAAAGACCGAAATATGGGATGATGGAACGGTCCAGCCTGCCGACGCCCCAACGGACTTCAAACTTGGGGGTCAGATAATTTACATCCGTCTTGATATAGGTCGTCGAGCAAGATAGGGCCGGTTCGATGTATGAGTTTTTTCCCAACGGGAAGGCATAGGCCGTGCCGAGTCCAACGGTCCCCGTTTCATTGTAGTTCCGGGTGGTCGTCGTATTGAGGAGGTTCATGTCGATGGAAACCGGAAGGAATATCGAGAAATTGTCCGTCGGGCGGTATCCCAATTCGACGTTGAACGAACGGATAGCGAAATCCTCTTTGGCAAAGTTCATCCTGGGGGCGCCTCCGTAAGAGAAGCCGAGTGTCCCATATAGCCGATGGGCCCAGTCGGATTGCGCAAAGGACGCCGTGCAGATTCCGAAGGCCAGAAAAAGAGTGGTGATGACTTTTTTCATATGCGTGAATTAGAAATGGTTTCAGCGTCGCAAGTTCCATACCAATAGGACTTTACATCACCGGTCATTCATTCCGTCTGTCCAGGACGGTCGTATATGTTTGCCTTATGAGCCGGAAGAATTAGCCGTCCTAGTTTCTGCCCGTGTATGGATTGGGTGGAGGGGCTTAATCTCTTCCCGTCACGATACACAGCAAATCCCCGTTGTCCGCTCCTCAGGGTTATACCGCCGTGACGTACGGCAACAGAGCGATGGAATTGCACAAAAATGGCTCCCGGATACCTGAAAGCTACATTGAGGTGATGGTTTATTTGATTTCAAGGGAATCCATTGCTTGTTGCTTGCGCAACTCCATCATTGTTTTCACAATATTTCTGTATAAGTCACGACTAGAATCACTCGGGAACCAATAATCATAGGGTTGTGTCGCAAATACTGAGTCATCAATCAATCGGAATAATGAATCCCGATCCATCATTTTTTTATTCCGATAGATGATTCCCGTCCTTTCACCGAAGAAAACAAGGGTTGAATTCCCTTCTCGGTTGAAAAGGATGGCGCCAGACCGATAATCAACTAGCCGTTGATGTTTATCTGGAATCAACTGGTTAAGCTCTTCGACAAAACGTTGAATAAAGACTCTGTCCGTAATAATCGTATCTCTTCCTTTATCCTTTAATTCCGAAATAGAATAGACACCCTGTGCGAAATCCACTCCTCTACATATAGCGTAAAAATCAATCCGGTCAATAGAATCGGGGTCGATAGGCATTTGAGAAGAACAGGATTGAATCAACAGGTAAAACACCATCAAAATGAGTATGTTTGGTTTCATAGAGTGCTTTCAGATAGAGGTTATTATGCTGTTTCTTTATTCCATTTGTTTCATTCCGTTCTTCATATGTATTAAATCTGCGGCTGCCTAAAAATACTACTTTTCTTCCAATAACCGAATACTGCTCAATCACTTTTCCTTCCCGATATAGTCCCCGCCCGGGAATGGATTGGGGTGGAGGGGGCTTAATCTCTTACCATCCTTATACACAGCAAACCCCGTCGTCCACTCTTAAGGGTGATGCCGCCGTCATACAAAAAGCGATACACCGTTGCCGATTGTATCACCTTAAGAGTTTGAATTAAAGACTTCACTTGCAATAATTCTTACGATGGATATCTACGATCATCGGCACATCCTTTAGTAACTCGATCAGGTCATCAACGGGATGATTGTATTTATACTCCAATTCTTCTTGATACAATGGAAAGACTTGATAAAAATGCACCTCATCTCCAAATAATCCGATTTTGAGGGCTTCAACTACTTGTTTCTCCTTTCCAAACGAATTAAAAAGCACACAAGAATTGAGTAAAGTGTTAGGCGCAACAGGGCTTGATTCTTCATCCGCTACTGTATGGCCAACGGTAAGCCAACTATCCGTTTTGATGGGAAGCCGTGCTACATCTTTAAGCATCCTTATAGGCCAATAGTCTTCTTCCTTGTCTGATTTGACATCCCAATCTTCAGGAAGGAAGATGACATATTCCGCTCGCTCAAGTTTCCATTTCCTGAACGCTCTTGGAATATCCATCTTGTACGCACCGGCACCCATTGTCACGAGTTTGTAATAAGGCTGCTCTTCAGTAGGAGGGACTATTACGACATCCAAATGGACATCAGGCGAAACCAACTCGTGGAAGACCTCATGATATTCACCATATTGTTGCTCGATGTAATCTGAGACCTTCTTCAATTCCCTCTTCGAGTAAAGATACCTTGGAGTCTCCTTTTTGTCATTCTTCCCCATATTGGTAGTATTGTTTTGACACTTCAAAAGTCAAAGATATACAATCATTTCCAAAATTACTAAAGCGTGCTGAATCCGGAAAGCTCTTGGGGAATACATCAATTCGCCCGTGAATGGATTGGGGTGGATGGGGCTTAATCTCTTACCATCCTTATACACAGCAAACCCCGCCGTCCGCTCTTAAGGGTTATACCGCCGTCATACAAAATAGCGATACACCGTTGCCGAATGTAACACCTTAAGAGTTTGTATTAAATCATTTTAAGTTTCGCAAGTGATTTACGCCGCCAATTGTAGGGCCTCGAAGGCCCTTCGGACGGCATTGAGTTCTTTGTTATTGTTGTTAATGATAGCGCGCATCATCTCGTCCTGGTCGAAGTTGAAGG